>Ga0325401_1000450_pt1 | contig 29409 bp, 14 predicted proteins | sample PopdelMetagenome_FD_205666 | JGI IMG/M metagenome (GOLD analysis project Ga0325401, IMG submission 205666) | Populus deltoides microbial communities from Bellville, Georgia, United States - Xylem-PdKOR-R2 | ecosystem: Host-associated > Plants > Phyllosphere > Stem > Wood/Secondary xylem | place...
TATGGGTTTCATGGCAGCACAGCCCATGTCTGGCTGCACTGAGCTTCTCAGGTTATACCAGGAGTACGAAGATTAGAGTTTCATTTGGAGTTGCTCTAATGTATGTGTCTAGTTGACTGATCTCTCTATGATTCTATTATTATATTATGATTGTTTTGTTTCTTGATGTCCACAGGGCTGTTAATTTATCCTTGTTAATGGACTCGGTTGGAATTTATTATTATTATTATTATTATTATTATTATTACATTACAATTACAAAGGAAGCTCGTTTTGTTTTTCCATACATGCTTTTACCGATCACGTTCCCAGCCTGCACAATGGGTTATAGACACTGGCTAGGGATGATGACAAAAAAAAAAAAAAAGTAATGGCATTAGATGTATTGAACTAAAAAGAAAAGGGTGATCATAAAAAAAAAATAATAATTAAATTTATCAATCTAAGTGCACATGCCCAACAAGCAACCTGTTCACGAGGTGGTAATAATTTTTAAAGAAACAAAATAAAAGATAAAATAAAAAGCGTCAAATAATAAAATGAAAAAAAGTGTAAAAAAAAATTAAAAACTGATATCATTTAGTTTAACTTTTCAAATTCGTAACCTGAGTTATAATCCTAGTATAATTTAATTAGAAAAAATTACAATATTTAATTTTTAACCAACTCAAATTAAAAGATAAAATTAAAAAATAATTCAATTTAATAAAATGCTCAAAAACAAAATATAACAAGCTAAAAGAACAAGAGGATAGAATGATAAACAAGAAGAATGGGGGTATATTATTTTATTTAAGAGTGAAATATAAAAAAAATCAAACACTTTTCAAAACAAATCAAAACAAAAATTTAAAATAAAAATAAAAATAAAAAGGAACAAATTCAAAACCAAAACAAAATAAAAGGAAAAATAAGATTTTAATGAAAGGCAAAATTGAAATAAAAAAAGTCAACAAAAGAAATCAATATGAAAATCAAACAATCAAAAGCAAGAGAATTAAATTAGAAGCCTAAACAAAATAAGAGGACAACATAAGACTTTTTTACTATGCAACTTGTTTTTTTGAGGAGAAAAGAAAAAAGAAAAAAAATAAAAAATAAAAAGGTTCTCAAATCCAAGCCAATGTATAAAATCATTGTATGTGCCACCTCATTAGGAAGAAGATGTCATGAGCTTCCTAATATTGTTATGGATGGTTAATTTTCACCACCTTACATCATCACACGCATTGCTAAAAGCGCTTGAAATGACTTAACAAGCTGGTAAGTGCTATGCACATACCAATAATTTTTCTTAAAAAATGTTATTTAATCTTATAAAAAGTACAAAATTATCCCTGACATGACCTGATTACTACCAAAAAAGCCATGAGAAAAGAAGAATCAACCTGTATTCTGAGATTTTAAAAATCTGACTCAAATGATAGCAAAGTAAATTTATTGTGCATTTTAATGCAAAAAGAGGAATCAACCCCTAAATTTCAGTTGCATTTATTTTGATTTAAGAATATTCTAGTAATTAATATGATAATGACTAATTGGTTTTTATAAAATTATAGTATTGCTCCTAATAACTACCTAATGGGTTTTTTTTTTTAAGGACAATAGAGTTAATTTATTATTCTTGAAGTGTGTCTAGGTGTATAAAGAATTTACTACCCTAATCATTTTTTTTAATTTGTAATAAAAAAAAACACAATTAAAAGATAAAGGATTAGGCTGAAAAACAAAAGAAAGTCGTGTGGCAAATCTTTAATTTGAGAGAAAAAAAGGGTTTTGGTTTATATACTTTCCTTTTTATTCTTTTACAATCCTTTTAGTTTTTTGAGTTATAGTTTTGGTTTCAAACTTCATTTTGTTCAATTTTCAATCTTTAGTTTAAGAAAAGAGAAAGTCTTGTTGGAAAAAGATGAAAGAAATATAAAGTTGTTGGTTGACCACACTTCAATAAATAAAAAAAAGTAATCAATGGGTTTCATTTGGCGAGATGACTTTTTATTAAGGTGTTTTTAAGCTTTTATTTTTCTGGAAAACATAGATATGAGTTGAGAAATATTTTTTTTAATTTTATATTTTTAGACCGATTAGGGGTATTTTGAGTTGACAAATTAGTTTATTGAGGTTATAAAAATATTTACTAGGTTGACAAATAGTTTGTTAAATTAAAAATATCCTAGCCTAGCTTCTCAATCACCTCTCCAATTGTTAGAATTTAACAAGCAAATAACCTATTGTTTACCTCAACAAACAATGCATCATCTACTTTATTTAAAAGAAAAAAGAGAAAGTGCGAACACAAAAATGAAAGAAAATAGCTAGGCCCGTGGGCTAGCTTTGCAAGCCCACACTTGTTAGGCCTTCCCCCATCTCTTTGGCTTAGGTGCCTAACTTTTTTGTTTGGTTTTTTTTTCAATTTATTATTTTTAGATTTTGATTGAAATGCACAACAATTAAAAATGCTTAACATGATATTTCAATTATTATTCATATTTTATATGGTTCATAAATAATATTATAAGTTTTATGGGGATTTTAACAAAATTCTTTTAATTTTTATGTACATGATTGTTTTTAATTATTTTTAAAATATTAATAAAAATTTTAATATAATTTTATCACATTTATTAATGCACTATAAAAAAAATGTTTATCATGATATTCCAATTATTATTTATTTTTTATATGGTTCATAAATAATATTATAAGTTTTATAGGGATTTTAACAAAATTCTTTTAATTTTTATGTACATGATTTTTTAATAATTTTTTTTTAAATATTAATACATTTCTAATATAATTTTATCACATTTATTAATTTTTATTTGCCTTAAATAAAATATAAAATATTGAGATATTATTTTAATATTGTTAAAAAATCTTACTATTAACATCATGATAGTTTTTTGTTTTAAAAAATACTGCTTACAATTTAAAAACATGTTTTTGTTAAAAAAAAAACATTAAGAGATTCATTAATAAGAAAATAAAGTTTAGATCGAAGAAATATATATTTCAAATTGATGAAAATTTTAACAAATGTTTATTTCAATTTTCGCTGCTTTTTATTCTAAAAACATGTTCCTAATAAAAAAAATATATATGTCATTGTTTTTTAAAAGATTAGAGCTTTTTTATGATGATAGTATTGTTTGTTTTATGGATAATTATGTACTAGTATAATATGTAGAATTTTCCAAATAATCTTATCTTTAATAATAAATGAGAGAAAAACATATATTTTCTTAATTTTTAATATTATATATATATTTTTTATTTTTTATTCTTATGTTTTTCATATAGTTGCAAAGAAATTATCGATTTATGATTTTTATTTTTCTAATTAAAGCTTGCTTTCATGATCATAATGAGTTTTTTTGGGAAAAACAATGCTTCTAAAAAACTATTTACATAAAAAGAAAAAAAAGGCATGAATAAGAAAATTTAGTTTTTTATTAAAAAATATCTTTTCCTTTTTATTTCAAATTGTTATAGTTTTTCTTAAATTTTATTTCTTGAGTATTGTTGTTTTTTATTCAATGAACCATGCTGTTAAGAAAAAACTATTGTTACAAATTACATGAATTATAAAAGAAAAATTTGATGAGAAAAATATATTTTTCCTCGATAATTTTATATGTTTTCTTGCCTATAAATATCTATTTTTATAATCATTTAATTATATAAAGAAATGAATTCCAAAAGCAAGGTTTTTAAAATTAGCAAGGGTAATAACCTAGGTTACGAGTTGAGCAGGTTCATTCGATTTGACTCAAGTTAATAAAAAACTCCATCGTTTCATTATTTTCTTATAAAAAAAATTAAATCGACATCATTTTTTAAAATCAAACTGGGTTTTGGCTAGGTTGATGAGTCACTATGTGGACCTCTGAATCTTGATTGAGTTTAATAACATTGTTAAAAATTTCTTCATGCCAGCACGCAAATAACTAACTAGTAACAAAAACTAAAGGAGAGAGGCATTTAATTGTTGATAGGAGCTATATCAATATTTATAGTCGATTTTCCCTTCCTTGGTATCTAAAGTTTTTTCTTCCTTAAATTTTGGTCATCATATTTAATTTATTTTTAATCACATCCTTGTAAATTTTGTTTCCATAGTTATAAGTCTTAACTAGTCATTTGTTTGTGCCCGGTCATGGATAAATTTTAGACAATGTTATTAAACTCAATTAAGCTTGAATGGTCCTTGGTGACATAGTATGAGCCAATTGAAATGGCAAGCGCACACGTGACTCAGTCAAACCAACCAAAACTCAATATGATTTTTTAAAAAATATAAAAGGACATCAATTTAATTTTTTTATAAACAAAATGGGAATGATGATGTTTTAGATTCACTTGGATCAAATTGGGTTAACCTGCCTAACCCATAACCTAAGTCATTGCTCTGATCGGGTTTAATAACCTTTCTTTTTTAATCTATTTTTTATTTAATTAAAAAAATATAAAAATAATCATTTGCAGAAAAGACAATGAATAAAATTATCAAGAAGCAATACATTTCTTTAATCTAAACTTCATTTTCTTATTAAAATATCTTTTTACTATTTTTGTGAAAATATGTTTTCATGGTAAGCATTGATTTTCAATAAAACCTATCATGATCTCAAAACTATATATATAATTTCTCAATAATTTTTAATTCATTGAAGGAAAATAATAATAATATTTTTTAAATGTGATAAAATCATGTAAAAAATCCATCAAAAAATTTAAAGGATTAATATTTTATTTTCATTTAATTTTCATGAACATTTATTTATTTATTTATTTGCATATTAGGTATATTATAATTGGAAAAAATATTAACTTTCCATAAAAACCTATAATATTTTTTAAGAACCATGGAGAAATTGAGTTGTGATTCAAATATCATATTGAGCCTTTCTTTTATAGTGCTTTTCAATCAAAATTCATATATATAAAAAAGACAAGCACCTAGGCTGAAGAGATGGAGGACTGCATACCTGACAAAATAAAACAAAGTTTTGGCATGCGTGGACCTGTAAGGCCAGACCCATTAACTTAACCTTTTCTCTGATTTTATTTTCTTATGGGTGGACGAAATGTCATTCTCCTTTTGATTTTTGTAAAATAAAGCAAACATAGTTTTGTCTACTATGAAAAACGATGCATCATCTGTTATTGCAAACGACACGTTATTTGCTTTTCTAGATTTTAGCTACAAAAGGTGGCTGAAAATTTTTGCTAGGGTTTCTTGGACCTAAAAAATCAATTTTTAACTTAATTTCTCATAAATAATAATAATAAAAAACACTCTTAGAATCTTAGTAAACTAATTTCTCAACTCAAAAATCTCCTAAAATGGTTTTTTTAAGAAAATCTTTATCAATTTTGATATACTTTTTTGGCAATATAAAATATTAAAAACACCTCAACGACACTTTTTCTATTAAATTTGGCTTTATTATTCATATAATCCAGGTAACCAATTATTTTCTCTCTCCTTTGCCATTTTCCAACAACTCTCTCTCTTATCTCAAACTTAAAGATTGAAATGTGAATAAAATGAAATCTTGGATCCAAAGATAAAAGTTTTAAACTAAAGGGACCAAAAAAAAAAACTCTAGAGACAACAATTTAAAAAAAGTCACTTAATGAACAATAAAGAAAACTTGCATTTTTGCCTTAACGACAATTTTGTTCCCCACATTTTCTATTTTTAACAAGCAATAAAATCAATTTTTTTTTTATATAAATCAAGCATCAATTCAATGTCGAGATATTTTTTTTTACATCAAAGCTAATTCTTACTCAACACAAAGTAAAATGATGAAATTAAAAAAAAATGATCTGAATAGAAAAAACTTCTAAGACAAAAAAAAAAGAAAAAAGAAAAGGAAAAGGAAAACATTGCTCAAATCCAAATTTATCTGGGATAGGAGCTATAATGTTTTTTTTTATTTCTATTTCCTTGCATGTAAGTATGAGAGTATTTTAATATTAAATTAAAGATCTATTTAAAAAATATGTTATAAATTTATTGTAAGAATTAAATTGAAGAACAACGACTAAACATAATACAACTAAAAAAATAGATAGGGCTATTTTTACAAAATAAAACTATAAAAAATTAGATATTGCTCATGAAGTTTTGAAATATACAAGTTTAGTCCACGTTATTTTATATTGTTTTTAGTTTCAGTCCAAATCTTCATTTTCTTACACTTCAACCATTTAAGGAAAGAGAGAGAAAGTATTCTATTGATCATAACCTAACCATCAAAGTGACCAAATTTAGTGTTAATTGATTCGTCTTAAAGAGAATAATTTAGTTTAGGTGGTATCTCTTTTTAAACATGTCGGAAAAACTAGATTAGGATCAGATAATTAGTTTTTCTTATCCAGTTTGATTTTAGGTTTTAAAGTGATTAGAGTGTGTTTTAGACTTAAAATATATTTAGTGCAATTTCTAGGATGTTTTTGATATCCCAATACTTAGATCCTGATTTGTTTTACTACTACAAGTGACTTATACACGGATAACATCGCGTATGCCATGCCAAATAATGTGTCTTCTATTAAAAAAAACAAAAACAAAAACAATCTCTTAAAAAAAAAAAAAAGACACTCAAGTTTGACTTGTGAGGCTTAGTTGAGCCCCAACCTCTTCTTTTTAAATTTTTTTAATTAATACCCACTCTTTTATTTTTTAATATTTTTAACTTAAATCTTTTTAAAATATAAATTTATATTTTCTATAATTTCATAATATTTCAAAGAGATTATTTAATTTATCTTTAATTTTTTTTCATCTCAAGTTTTAGATAGATAAGTTGTATTTATATTTTTTTATTTATAACAATAAAATCATATGTACCTAACAAGTAGAATTAACCTTGAAGATAAATAAAATAAAATATATAAAATAAAAATAATAACTGGTGTAATAACCTGATTTTTTATCTTATTTTTTTAACATTTTTAAAAACAAAATCCAAAAAATAACGAAAACAACATAAAATAAAAAAAATATTTTTGATGTATTTGAATCATTTTCTATATTTTCAGTGTCTTTTTATAAAAAAAATTAAAATTTAAAACTTTACTTTCAACACGTTCATTTTTTAATGGGTTCATTTCAAAATCACTATTTATTTTCTAATCGAGTCCACATTGACATTGCCTTTTTCAAAAAAATAAATAAAATAAAAAAAATATGGACAAGAGGACAAAGAGTGCGAAGAAATAAAATGAGGGACTAAAATGATATTGAGTTGCTTGCGAACTAAGCAATTAGGAAGAGACAAAATAAATAGTGAAAGAATCTCACAAGCAAAAGCAAAAGGGAGAAAGCATTTTCCCAAAAATAAAAAAGAGAGAATTAGTTAGAGAAAAAATCACACATATACAAAAACACTTTTCTACCTACCCACTCACATACCCATACAATACAAAAACCCTAACCCATTTTTTTAAACGAGGCCACCACCCTCACCTAGAAAAAAAATGGTATTCATTTCCCCTTTCTCAACCTTACACTCAACATTAATACACACAACAAACCACAACACCTGGACAAACAACTATTTAGCTAATAATTTCTTCCCCGTTCACTATAAGATCTAAAAGATAGCTCATAATCTGTCTAACCCAAAGAGCACCACTCTCATAATCTTCAACTTTTCCTAAGAGAGTAGGAGATCGATTGATTTTTTTCAACATTAAATCTCCTCTTCATCCTATCAGTCAACAACATACCCACGACAATTCCAACAACTAATCCTCTAGTAACTATGCAATCATCCTCTTTATAACGCTATGACAACCCTATTTCACCTCCTTCAATGATGACCAACACCTCCAATTGCAACAAACTATGGTCTCAACAAATCTGAGAGAGAATGGAAGAAAAAAAACTGAAACTTGTTGTGCTTGTTTCTTTTGTTCCTGGTTGCTATTTGTTACACAACTAGTGTAAATAGAAGGAGGAAGGAGAGGTGCTTGAGATCTTGTGGGTGGTGCTCTTCTAGCGACAACAACACGTGAATCCATGACTCGATAGTGGCGGTGTTGCATGATGCATGCATTGCCACTGTTCCAGTAGACCTCCAACCTTGATTCTAGTAGTCCTTGGACATGTTAAACACTTGAAAGGTCGATTCATAACCTCAAAAAAATTGTGATCTACATGCGAGACACTTTTTCAGTATTAAATAAAATAATTTCCTTCCACAAAAAACAAAAAAAATTTTCTTTAAAAAATACAATATAATAAATTACATATGGCTAAGTCTCTCAAAAATAAAAATAAAACTCATATTTGCATCAACAACATATATATATATATATATATATATATATATATATATTAACATCCTTAAATTAAATAAAAATAGTTTTGTTGATGATATCTTTGCATATATTTTTGGATTTAATAACTAGTTTATTAATATCATGAGAACTTGGTCTACATTTTAGAAACACCAAAAAATTATTTTGTTTCTTTTAATATACAAGATTATAAACTTATACATAAGACGTATTCCTGATATTAAATAAAAAGGTAATTTCTTTTATTTTTATGTTTTGACTCTAGAATGACTAGGTTTGACCCTTAAAGTTATGATCCACTCTACTGGGGTGTACCAACTTTAACCATTAGACATATCAACGATTAAAAAACACAACAACACTTCAGTTTGTATAAGACAAATAAATAGTGCAACTTACCTTAGTTAAGATATAATAGGAGCGATATGTCCTTCTTATACACAATAAGTCCCTTTTATCTATACTCTAAGACCAGTTAGGGTTTCTAGTGATCAAAATATTAGGTGACGACTCCATCCCTTTTTATATTGATAAAGAACAAGAATTTCTTTTCCTTTTCAAAAAAAAATGACCTTGCCAATCTCTAATAATTCCATCGTTCCTGCTTCTACTGGGTGTCCCTTAGTGGCATCACAACTTTAAGTTTCATCCATTTATAAGTTGTATCACAAGTATGCGTGTGGAGTTGCGTTATTGAGATTAAAAAGTCATCATCTAGTTATTTAATTTAAAATTATTAGGAGATCTGGGTGAACTGGTTTTTTCTGAAATTTTAGGATAAAAGATTAGTTGTGGCTAAAGAATATATGAGCACTCATAGCACACTTTACCGGAGATAAGCTGCATTGTATAGTCTGCATATGGTTAAAGGTGTTAATGAGTTCCTAATCACTAGTCCGTCTATAATTCAGAATGAAGATTTATACTTATGAATAAATCTAATATTTCAAATTTATTATAGGCTTGTATGCTCAAATAAAGTAGGTGCCTTGATAAGATTCACTTATCTTAGAAGGCGAAAGTGTTTTCCATAACTCATATATTATGGTGAAAAATACTTCTAATTAAAATTGGTGAATATCCAAAATAATTCTAAAAATTTTCTAGTAAAATCCTAATACTTGAAATCAGACTACTGGTAGGTCAAACATTTATACCATAATGTTAACAATTAATTTTCAAGAATTAAAATTTTTAGGGTTAATGCAAAAATTGGTCAAATCCTTAAGGATTTTACAAACTTATTATAAGTTCTAAAAAATGCACATAAATTTTCTAAAACAATGAAAAAAACAATTCCCCATGATTTGTTGCTTTGTGATTTATATGCATAGAACCAGAGTTCTATTCATGGATAACTTGTTGAGCTACTTAAGGTTACCGTTAATTGAATATATTTAATGCTATAAAATTGGATCCTACATAACTATCTTATATGATTTGTATGAGTTACTTATGATCATATAAAATTAGAGGCAGTAGTTAGACAATGAGTTGTCACCTAACTATTCTAGGAGTCATATAAGCTATGTTATCTATATAATTTAATTTATTTAGTTATTTAGGGTCATATTAAATAAGAGCCCATTTGAGATTGTAGCAGCGATTGTTTTTCAAAGTGTTTTTCACTTGGAAATGCATTAAAATAATATTTTTTTTATTTTTAAAAAATTATTTTTAACAGGAGCACATTACAATGATCTAAAAACACAAAAAAAAAAAAAATTGAAGCAAATTGTTTTTTAGTTCTCAATGTATACTTAATATATTAATGAGGAATTTATTATTTTAATTGAGTCTCATTCCATGACATTAGTGATATATCATACATAATAATTATATATAAACATACACCCTTAGTATGCTATTCTAGTTGGATGATTATGGACATATCTAAACTAATTCTCTCGAGCCATCAAAGGGAATTATGTGATTAAAACTTAGATAGTTATTGCAAAACTTTATAAGTCCTCTACAAGCACCGTGATTATAGCCTTTTTTGTCGCTCTTTATTTATTTTGGATTACAAAATAGATTTTCATATTGAAATTTCTACATTTCTAAATTACATAACATTTACATAATTATATAAGAAACTTTGAGTTACATTCGAGAGGGGTTAGATAAGAAAACAATTTTACAACCCAGAAGAAAAATAGAGAAAAGACAAGACACACAAGTTATATTTAAAATTACAATCATCCAACCATTAAAAACACATTCACATTGGTCTTTTAATGTCCATAATCATCCATCATGCATAATAAGACATTAATATGTATAAATAAATACATTGCATGGTTCAATTCTAATTAATGGCTTTATGTGAAATTTTAAAATAATATTTCTAACACATAGAAATATTAAATCAAATCTAATTTAATAATTTCCTAAACATAATAAATTTTATTTAATATAAATTTTCTTTGAAAAATAGTTTTTTTTAATTCAATAGAAAATTAATCATATTAAGATTCTTATTAATATCCTAAACTATTTTAGGATCAATTAAATAAAATTCTTCATCTTGAAAACTCTCTTTATTTTAGAAAAACTAATTTTCTAAACATTATATAATTAAACATTTTAACTAACTCCTAATCTTATTAGGATATTACCAAACTCAAAAAATTTGTATTAATTTGTACACACAACTAATGCCAATAATAATTAAAACATGCAATCAACAACCTTAATTGTCTAATAATGGTTCTTATACCACTGCTGGATTTCCTCGAAACACATACTTGTAGTGAAAATAATAAATTATGAATTTTTTTAGGCGTTTCAAGATCTTGTTAGAAAGATCTAGGGTTGTTTAAGGTTTATACAAAGATTACTTGAAGATCAGATGTTCTTTTCAGATTGAGATAATTGCTTCAAGACTAAGTTGTCGTAAACCACTAGTCATCCAAGTGTCCGATCTCTAATGGTAATCCACATGAAGCACCATTAAAAAATCTTCTAAATCTTTTTAGGAGAAAGGACTTGTTATGTCTTTAAGTGTAGCTACCTCTCATTTTGTTCTTAGGTTCTTCCTATTCGTAGGCCAAGCTTTCCGGGGATGAAGGGATCCGAATGCACACCCCTATGCCACTGAGAGTCGTAAGTAGAGAATGTCCCAAGCAAGTAGTAGCCAAGAGCACTACCTGGAGCAGCCAGAGAAAGACCGATATGCGTGGATAAGAGAATAGATAGGCGCTCATAGACTTCTTTATGTTCTTTTTGGCCCTTATTGTTCCTAAAGTGAAGCAACAAAGAAAGTAGCTCGTTTGGTAAGATTCTCTTGAAGATAGGCATTTTGCGTTATGCCTTTAAGTGCTAGCTCTTTTCTTTTATGTTTTTTAAGTGTTTTGTAACTTATGTAGTTTTCGTATCGTGTGCTACATAGAAAATAAGAGGCATGACATTTTATTTATAAGAAAACATGAAAACTTTATAAATAAAAAATATCAATTTGCCCCTAAATAATATCACACATATTATTTCAGGGTAATTTTAGAAACTTGTTCAATCAAGTCCCTACTTGATTTTTTTGGGTCTAGAATTGTAATTCCTTGTATAAATTACACTTTAATTCTCAATTTCTAAAACTTATTTACAATCAAGTTACACTTGATTAATCATTCTATTTTAATTTCTGATAAATGGTTCTTATGTGTGTGAACCATTAGGTTCCCTAACAAGTTAGCCTAAATATAAATCATAATCTTAAATAAAATAGAATTAAATTAATTTATTATCAATTGTTGCAACAATTGATTCATTTATATTTAAAGATCAAGTACAATATCCAGCAACATGTCATGATCCTCTAAATATTAAAAAAGTAATACATGATTTAATTTAACCTTTGAGTGACTAATTTCTTAGTATAATTATTATCCCTTCATCAACAATGTTTTGATTTAGATATTATAGCATGAAGTATGTCCATTATGTCAAATTATACCGTTCTCAACACCACATTCATTGATTATTTAAATAAAATTTGAAACTCTTTTCAAATCTCATTCCACTTTGCGTAAAAATTTACAATCAATACTATTTAAGAATAAATATAACATTTTCTTAATTTACGTAGAATGATAAATCTTCTCTCAATTATAGTACAAGTTTTGCTCAATATATACCCGTTTGTTACCCTTGATTAGAATAACATGTAGTATAATCAAAGTATAACATTCTATGTATAAGATAACTTTGTGATCTCAAGTTTAAGGGTCATTTACACAACCGTCATGTGAGCTTTTTTATAGACACATGTGATATTTCCATATGAAATTTTTATACGGGGTTAGTTCAGTGTACATGTCATTTAACAAGCACCAACATATTAGTTCTAGGGTATTTTTCATACTTCAACTTATGAGAACAACTGTTTTTTTTCATAAAAGAAATAATATAATATGTATAAGTTTCAATAACTCTAATTAATATCCAATCTTTATAGAGATTTGTTGAACCTTAGTTTTCAGGAGCCAAAAGTCTGTCTTATTCTTTATTATTGTGACTATATATAGCCATATAGAAAGCTACGGTTACAACAGAATAACCGAATAACAGAATTGGAAACCGTTTGTTTAACAACTAACAGAATACAAAACAGAAATGTTGAGTCATCACTTAAGCTTTGGTAACATTCCCTCCCTTAAACTGAAGATATTGTATTCAGTTTACTTTTGGATCTTCACAGACACCCATCAACATACGTAGCTTCTCAAAAACAATTCGTGGCAATGGTTTGGTCATGATATACAAAACAGAAATGTTGAGTCACCACCTAAGCTTTGGTAACATTCCCTCCCTTAAACTGAAGATATTGTATTCAGTTTACTTTTGGATCTTCACAGACACCCATCAACATACGTAGCTTCTCAAAAACAATTCGTGGCAATGGTTTGGTCATGATATCTGCTAATTGGTCTTGAGAGCGACAGTGCAGTAGTGTTACCACTCCATCCCGAGTTAAGTCACGAAGAAAGTGGAAACGAACATCAATATGTTTGCTTCTACCATGCATTACCGGATTTTTGGAGAGTTTAATAGTAGAACTATTATCACAGTATATTATCATAGCTCCAGCTGAGGTATGATCGAGGTTTTCCAACATTCTTCTCAACCACACAGCCTGACATGCACAGGAGGCAGCAGCAATGAACTCGGCTTCAATGGTGGAGAGTGTGACAACAGGTTGCTTCTTTGAAGACCAAGATACAGCTCCGGAACTTAGTACAAACAAGAATCCTGATGTGCTTTTCCTATCCTCCAAATCTCCTGCATAGTCGCTGTCGGTGTAGGCAAGTAGCTCTGCATTACCACTTTGTTTATAGAAGATGCCATATGAGAGAGTCCCCTTGATATAACGGAGTACTCTCTTAACTGCTTGAAGGTGGAGTTCTGTAGGATGTGCCAGATAACGACTGAGCAAGCTTACAACAAACATAATGTCAGGTCTGGTGGATGTCAAATACATCAGACTACCTATCATTTGCATGTACTGGGTGCTGTTGATTGTCATGTTAGCAGAATCTGTAACTGGCTTGAATCCTGGAACTATAGGATTACATACAGCATTGCACTCAGCCATATTAAATCGTTCCAACACCTCCTGAGCATATTTCTTTTGACAAATGAAAATACCATCACCTCGTTGTAGCACTTCCAAACCAAGAAAATACCGCATTCTGCCCAGATCCGTCATATCAAATTCCTTCATCATGGAATATTTGAAAGAGCTGAACAATGTTTCATCATTCCCAGTAAAGATGAGATCATCTACATAAAGGCACACAAGTAGTAAGGAGGTACTGTGTGATGCTTTCTTGATGAACAAAGTGTGTTCATAGGGACATTTCTCAAATCCTTCTTTCAGAAAATAGGCTTCAATGCGGCTGTACCATGCCCGTGGAGCTTGTTTCAACCCGTACAATGCTCTTCGTAGGCGATACACTTTGTTTTCTTCTCCTTTGACTATATAACCCGGAGGTTGTTCAACATACACCTCCTCATTCAACTCACCATGAAGAAAAGCAGACTTGACATCTAACTGGAATAGAGACCACCCTTTTTGAGCAGCTAGAGCAAGTATCAGACGTATAGTGTCCATGCGAGCCACTGGGGCAAATACCTCCGTGTAGTCTACCCCATGCTGTTGTGTGTATCCTTTAGCAACGAGACGAGCTTTATATTTATCACTTCTCCATGTTCATTTAGCTTAGTTTTATATATCCATTTCACTCCAACAATTGTTGCACCATGAGGAAGTTCTGTGAGATCCCATGTATTGTTCTTCTTAATAGCAGCAATTTCAGTATCCATTGCACATCTCCATTTATTACTACGAGTTGCATCTTCATATGATAAAGGATCTGCATCAACAAATAAAGCAAAGCTACCTTGATAGTCTTCATCAGAAAAACCTTCCCCACTGTTATAGTCCTGTAACCATGGTGGTGGCTGTCGAGAACGCCTTTCAACAGGACTGGGAACGTGGTCAACCTCAGCAATTGTATGTGCACTGATAGTTTGATGCTGCTCTAACTCTCCTTCTGGGCTGCCAACATGATGATCAATATTAGCTATTCCATTTATATGACCAGTCCCAGCAGAACTAACATTGTTTACAGTCTCATTCTGACCACTGTCAGTGTTGTTGTCTTCATTTATATCCCCCCATTCAAGAGAAGCATGAATGGTGGCAGCATGATCTTCACTCCAGGGCCAACTATCCTCTTCTTTAAAGATAACATCACGACTGATGATTATCTTGTGAGTAAGGGGATCATACAGTCGATAAGCCTTAGATTCCTTGCTAACTCCCAGCAGAACACATTTCAAACTTTTACTATCCAACTTTGTACGTTTGTTATCTGGGATATGAGCATAAGAGACACACCCAAATACTCGAAAATGTGCAACAGATGGTTTAGTGCCACTCCATGCCTCCTCTGGTGTCTTATTACGCACTGCAAGTGTGGGATTTCTGTTAAGAACATGCACTGCCCAGTTGACAGCCTCGGGCCAAAAGGTTTTGGGAACCTGCCTACTGGTGAGCAGGCTGCGAACCATGTTCATGATTGTGCGATTTTTCCTCTCTGCCACGCCATTTTGCTGGGGAGTGAAGGCTGCAGTGAGTTGACGATGGATGCCATTGGTTGTACAAAACTCAGAGAATTCATTTGATGTGAATTCCCCCCCTCTGTCAGTACGTAATGCCCTGATACTGGTACCAATTTCCTTTTCAATCTTTATTTTGAAGAGTTGGAATCGTTTGAAAGCAGCTAACTTCTCTGTCAAGAAAAAGACCCAAAGTTTCCTGCTAAAGTCATCAATAAAGGTTAAAAGATACCGTTGGTGACTGTTGGAGATAGGAGAAATGGGTCCACATATATCCGCATGGAGAAGTTGAAGAGGTTGTGATGCTCGCCACATACTTTCTCGTGGAAATGAGTTTCTGTGTTGTTTCCCCAGTACACAGTCCTCACATGGTAGAGTAGAACATCTCAGCTGTGGCAATCCATGAACCATCTGTTTTTGTTGTAGAGTTTGTAGACCACCAAAACTCAAGTGACCATATCGACAGTGCCAGAGATAATCCAAATTCTGTTCTGGAGTTAGAAAGCAGTTCTGATCATGAAGTTGGATCTTTGCAAGAAGAACAAACATTCTATTAAGGGTCATAGCTGTTTCGATGATGAGTCCTCTCTCAGGATGATACACTTTACACTTATTGTATCGAAACAGGATGGCCAAGCCTTTTTCCTGCAATTGGCCAATGCTTAATAGATTGTTTTTCAAATCAGGAATATAGAATACCTCTGAGATGACTTGTGGGATATTGTTAACTTGCAAATGAACCCGGCCCTTTCCCATTACATCAATGCTGGAGTTGTCCCCTAGCTTGACTGATTTGCGAAAGTTCTCATCCAGTTCTGCAAAGAAATCTTTGTGTCCAGACATGTGATTACTGCATCCTGAATCTAGAAACCATGCTGTCTCATCAGGTGCTTTCTCAATATGCGCCATTAGAAGTAACTCCATTGTGCATTCATTTATTTCAACAGAGTCAAGTTATCTGCATTCATCCATTTCAAGAGATGCAGGTTCTGAACAAATGTCTTTTAATTTCATCTTCTCTGTATTGTCAACATATGCCATTAGTAATAACGGTTCATTGGTTTCAACATAATAGGCTTGTGATTGTGATTCCCTTTCTCTGCTCTTCTTTGGACATTCATACTTGAAATGACCAAGGTCATGACAATAAAAACATTCAACAAGGGATTTGTCAAAGCTTTGCCTCCCACGACCACGTCCCCTTCCACGAAAAATGTTATTGCTACGACCAAATGTACTACTGTTACTGTTATGAGTAATCTTCAGTGCTTGCTCTTCCACAACATGACTGTGCATGCGCTGCTCATGAACCAACAGGCTACTTTGCAGTTCATCAATGGACATGATGTCCAAGTCTTTGGATTCCTCAATGGAGCAGACAACGTAATCAAATTTTGAAGTCATAGATCGCAGGATCTTTTCAATAACAGTAATATCATTCAATGTTTCACCAAGAAACCTCAGTTTATTAGTGATAGTGAGAGTGTGGGAAAAATACTCAGAGATGGTCTCACCGTCCTTCATGTGGAGGATTTCAAAATCCTTGCGAAGAGCCTGTAGCTGTGCACGTTTGACCCTTGCGTTTTCTTGGAACTTTTTCTTCATAGAATCCCAGATTCCTTTTGAAGTTCCTTTATCCAAGATAGTCTCAAGAATTGAACGATCAATGGCTTGAAAGAGGTAATTCTTAGCTCGCAGATCTTTCAATCTTTGATCTGCAATCAGCTTTTGTTGTTCATCCGAGAGGTCAGTGTCCTCTGCTGCAGCAAAAACACTAGTTTCAACTACCTGCCAGTATTCCTTGGAGCGGAGGAAGTTTTCCATCAGCATGCTCCAGTGATCGTAATGCCCTACAAATCGAGGAATTGCGGGTTAAACAAAACTGCCTTCACTCGTCATCTTAGCTGCGGCTAGAAGATGTTTCAGGAGAAAAACAATAAAGGCTCTGATACCAAATGTTGAACCTTAGTTTTCAGGAGCCAAAAGTCTGTCTTATTCTTTATTATTGTGACTATATATAGCCATACAGAAAGCTACGATTACAACAGAATAACCGAATAACAGAATTGGAAACCGTTTGTTTAACAACTAACAGAATACAAAACAGAAATGTTGAGTCACCACCTAAGCTTTGGTAACAAGATTGACAAGCAACATTTAAAAAAAATACTTTGATGCAATATGAATTTTATTATTATATAAAAACTTTATAATTTTCTTTGTAAAACATTTTTTTCTAATGACTTTATCTTTACTTTAGATTCATTAATCAAATATTTAATTAATATTAAAAATAAATAAGTTTTTATTAATAAATTAAATATATTTCACATGTTATCAACTAATTGGCTACATAATATATACAGTAACAATATCTTATCCAATTGAATGTCCACCGGTAAAAAAAAGAAAAAACCTTATGTAAGAAAAGTGATTAAAACTTCTTTTGATGCTGGATGATTGTGGGCTTTTCAACACAATTATACTGAGTTGAGAAATAAAAAATAGTGTAAAATAACATGATAATTTTAACTCTCTTCTGCATCCACATTTCTTTGTAAAAAAAAATCTCTTTATCCATGCAATTTATTTCAAATGGTCGTCAAGGGAAGAAGACAAAGAAACTATTTATTATTGCTGCTGCTGCTGCTGTCGTTGTTGAGAGAAAACAAAGAAAAACCTGTTTATCTATGCAATTTATTCGAAATAGTCTCACATCTCATTTTCTAAATTCCATGTGTGTGTGTGTATGATCTTTCATGACATAAGCACGTGTTGTTTCGAACTCCACAAAGGACGCGGTCGTGTTAGGCGGTGGCTCTATTGGCAACGGGGGCTCAAAGGCCAGCTTTGTTTAGTTGTGCATGCTACTGCTTGGTGCCATATTTTATTCTGTGTGGGACAGGTTAGGAGCTGCTGGCCTTATCAGCCTCGTGAAGGGTTGTTCAAAGAAATTTGCTTACCTACTTCCGAATACAATGATGTTTCTGGAATTGCAGGCATGGCCATGGCCACAAGGTTCATATCAATTATGTTTCCAGTGGGTGCTCCTGCTACAGGATAATGTATGCTTACAAGCAGCAACTTATATGGAAGGTAAACTATTGCGGTATAGATTAAAGTTAAAATATGGAACTCAGCAGCAAGGTTGAGGTGATGAAAACGGTCTCTATTTGGGAAAAAGATGAGAAAACTCCTTTGATTTCAAAACCAAACAAATTAGTTGACCTCGTGTCATGTATCTAATTGTGTTTAATAAATTTATTTTTTATAATAAATATTTTTTTAATTAAACAATTATTCATGCTAATAAAAGATAAAAAAAATTATTAACAAAAACGAATTGAATAAAACTATGAAATTCAACTATAAAACAATCCAATGTTGAATAGCAAAACTAGAAAAAAAAAAATTAAACTAATATAATGTTGAAGGATAAACTCGCAATAAAATATCAATTTAAAAAACCAAAACAACCTGGGTGAACCTCCTAAACATGAGTTAATTTCTAAAACTTTCAACTCATGAAATTTTAGTCTCGGGTTCAATCAAAAAGTTCAATTTCAAACAAATTTAATGTTGAAGAATAAAACTGATTTTTTTAAAACATTGCCAAAGTGAGAAAAATAGCAATCAAAAGAATAATTATTAAATTTGAAAGATTAAAAAAATGAGGGGGATGAAATTGATATAAAATTCCAATTTCATAAATTATTCTAAATACAATAAATAGTAATTAAAATAACATAAATTGAAGAGCTTCTTTGAGATTTTGGAGGGGTAGATGTGAAAATCGAGGAGGAGAGAGAAAATAAAGGGGGAAGGTTGCCAACGCCAAACTAAATGACCTTTGGCCACACGCGATGCCTCACTGCAAAGGAAACATCAAGATGATTCAAATACTGTTACAAAAGGTGGTGTTTGTCCATTAAACGACTCCATACACGTCGCTTAAGCGCTGGCATGTGTAACACATGCATCATTAGTTTTTTTTTTTAATAATATTTGTATATATTAAATTACACAAATTCCCTAAAACCAACCTAATAATACAAAAAAGCCTGAGTGCAGATACAAAAATATCCCTGAACATAAGCTATAGAAAATCCACTTCCAAGGGCATGCAAGTCATTTTATTGTTCATTAAAAATGAAAAAGATGAAAATGACTCTGAATGTAAGCTTTAAAAAATATTGGATCTAAAGGTATAAGGATCATTTCACTATGCATTATAAAAAAAATATAATTTCTTTTAAAATCTTAGAATGATAAATGGACTATCATGAAATTACTGAAATTACTGAATTAGATCCAATAACATGTTTTCTTGGTTTTGTTTTTAAAAGCATAATAGATATTTCACCCCCAATATTTAAAAAAGCCCATGTCTTTTAATCTCACCCTCTTGTAATGAAGTGACCTAAATTGGCTTACAATTTAATCCTACGAGGGCCAAATAAAAAATGGATGGAAAAAAAAAACATTGTTAACAACGTGTTCACAATGTTTTGTGAGGGAATCCATAGTGCTTTTTTCATAATGAATCACCACACCATTTTTTTATATATAGTTATAATTATAATATTGCCAATTAGAGGAGAAAATAGAAACTAGAAAGGCGAAGGAAATAAAACAAGTTAACAATTTGTTCTATGAATAAAAAAAAGAGTTAGCAAATTTATTTCTCTCTTATTTTTATTTAATTTAATTTTTCCAGTTGACAGATTGTTTGAAAGTCTTGAAATTGAATTTAATTCAAAGGGTTAAATCAATTCTTTAGTTTGGAACTCTTAAGAGGGTATTGATTTGAATTCTAAACAGAATTCAATAGTTTAAAAATGGCCAAAAACAAATTAAAAGAAGACTCTTATAATTTAATACGATAATTCCTCTTAGAATTCATATTAAAAATAATATTCTAAAAATACCATTAACAAAACAAACCCTATTTTTTATAAACCCCTTCAATATCTTTTCCCTTTTTTTCCCCTAACCTCACCTTCTATTCTAACACCTTCAATGTTTAATTTAACCCAACCTATTTCAAGCTATCTCTAGCCTTATTTTAAATGCTCACAACCTAGTTTGGATGGCATTACAGTGCTCAACTCTTGTTGTGAAGCCACCATAAAACACCTTATGCAATCTCAAATCTTTTAGGAGGTTTATAAAGCCTTAAATAGACCAGAAACCCTACATTAACTAGGAAACAAAATAAAAATATGAAATTACAAAAGAAAGAAGCATGAAATCAAAAAGATAAAAAGGAAAATCATAAAAATTGCTAAAATCAAGGCCCCGGGGTGAGATCTGATGGTCGAAGAAACGATTTTATCGCTACTTTAAAGAAAACAACGTCCAATAACTCCTGTAAAATTTTGAGTGTGATCCAATGGTCGGATAAAATGTTATGGCCCTTTTGAGTCGTTATTCTCGTCTAGCATGACTAGACCTCCTCTTAGACCTAAATCTATCCCACTGGTCCATAAATGCATATGTTAGGTCATTTACATAATCTATTTGGATCAGATCCTCATCTAGTTGTGATAGACCTACACTTGGCTGCCTAGAATCACCGGTTATCGTAAGCCTAACTACATCATTCTCCCTAGGTTGGAGAGAGCTCGCCCTCGTGTTATGTTCCTCCAAATAAGAACTCAAGTGGTGGACATTGAAGACATCAGAAATCTTTAGATGATGAGGAAGACAAATCTTGTAGGCATTATCATTTATAATCTGCAACACCTTACAATGACTTATCTTCTTTTCCTTCAGCTTGTTATACTCACCCTTTAGAAACATGTCGAGTGCAAGTATTGCCCACACCTAATCACCAATTTCAAACACCACTCTTTTATAATGAGTATCAATCAGGGCCTTATACATAACATTGTTGTCATTGATTGTTTGCTTAACCTGTTTATGAATGCCATGCAAATAATTTGCCATGTTAGTAGCTTGGATGCTCAAGCTTTCAATGCGAGGTATAAAAATTAACTCAAATACTTCAAAAGGATTTTGTCCATAGACAATCTCATACTCATATCTAGCAATGAAGCATCAAGAATTGGTAACAAGGTGTATAACCCAGTATTTGATAAGGCCTCCTTGGGCCTTTAATAAATAGCATACTTCTTAACAAAGTTAGAAACATGTCTTAGTAATTTAGGCTAGTAATAATATGTGGATATTAGAGCCAACATTTTATCCCATATAAAATGCACATTATAATGCAATTCACGAATGATACGTTTTCACAAAGAGCAAACTGGAACACAAAGCTGCAAACCATGAAAAAGATAATCATTTAAAAGCACACAGTTATCTCGTTTACCACCCCCTATTAACTCAACATAAATCTGACTGAATGAGACATCACCTGAATACAACTCACAGAAAGTATGAAATCTTAGTACATAAGTGCATATGGTATTGAGTAAAATCACACGTTAACTAAGAGCGTCATCCACCTTATTTAAACTGGCTAATTGGTGCCTCAATGAAAAAATAAACTCTTTTAAAAAGGACACCCACTTCATATGCTGACGACTTAGATTTTACTGCTCATTTATGTACTTCAGAGCCTTATGGTTAGTAATTAAAATAAACTCCTTTTTTTACAAGGTAGTGCCTCTAATGTTTTAAAGTCTAAAAATAACATAAAACTCCATATCATATGTGGAATAGTTCTTTTTTTGAGCTGGATAATTTCTCATTAAAGAAGGTGATGGAGCGCCCACCCTGGCTGAAAAACTCCTCCAATGCCTACTCCAGAAGCATTACAATTTACATCAAACAGTTTCTTAAAGTCCGATAATGCTAAAATTAGAGCTTTGATCATCTTCTACTTCACTAACTGAAAACTTGTTTCAGTTTCATTTGTCTACTGAAATATACATGCCTTTAGGCATTCTATAATTGATGCGATAAGAGAACTGAAGTTTCTGATGGATCTTCTATAAAAAGATGCAAGGCCATGAAAACTCTGCACATCATGGATGCTTTTTGGTGTTGGCCATTTAACAATTACAGAGATTTTACTTTTGATCAGCCTGAACACCATTAATAGATACAATAAAGCTTAGAAAAGCAATAGTATCAGTAAAGAACTTACATTTCTTTTAGTTGACATACAACTGTTCCTTCATCTAAGTATCAAAAACATCTCGTAGGTGCTCCAAATGAGACTTTAGAGTGGAACTATAAATGAGAATGCCATTGAAATAGATGATGATAAATCTACCCATTAATGACTTCAATACCTAATGCATGAACCTCATGGTGATAACCACTCTTATAACCCATGGTGCGTTTTGAAGGTTGTCTTCCATTCATCCCTCAGTCTAATCTTCATCTAATGATAACCACTCTTGAGATTAATCTTGGAAAATACCTTAGACCTTGCCAACTAATCTAACATGTCATCTAGACGCGGTATGAGGTACTTGTATTTTATTGTGATTCGGTTTATGGCCCTAATGTCCACATACATACGCCATGATCTATCCTTTTTGGGAATCAAAAGGGTTGGCATGGAACAAAGACTCATACTTTCTTTGGTATACTCTTTCTCTAGCAACTCTAAAACTTGTCTCTTCAACTCTTCGGCTTTTTTAAGGCTAAGTTTGTAAGCTGCCTTGTTTGGCAAGCTAGAACCCGGCATCAAGTCAATCTGGCGTTGTATCTCTCTCATGAGAGGTAAACCTTGGGGTAACTCATTCTACATTAAATCTGAAAATTCTGCCAACATGCTTTGTGCCCCTTCTAGTCATTCTCTTCTTCCTTCTCCTTCATGGCTATACTTCTAGGTATTAGAGCAAACACCACTCGCTCACTCTTTATTTCTATCATAAACTGTGATAAGAACAACAAATTCTTCCCACTATCTTGTCTATCAGCCTTCATCTATATTGTCTCCCTCTTAGGTGCCTAAACTATACTCTTCCCTTTAATACTAAGGGTATAAGTGTTCTTCATTCCGTTAGGAACCACACTCCTATCAAACTGTCATGACTTCCCTAACAAAATATGACAGGCATCTATCGAGACCACATCGCACCAAGCACTATCAAACTATTTTTGACCCATAGAGAAATAAACAAGGCAACGTCCTCAATATCAAAGACCACTAAGGTACCATGCCACTAGCTACTCCTTTGTTTCTACTAGATCATTCCTTAAAACTAGTTGGTAAAATTCATCAGTGCAGTCAGTGCTAGATTTACCTCCTTGTTTCAGCATGTAGAGCCTCTAATATAAAGTCTACGAGTAGCTAAAAGGAAAAAAAAAAGGTTCTCTCATCTTCTTCTTAATCTTGTCACAGTCATTTATTCTAGCTTTCCCTTGTCTCTTCCTTGTCTTCTTCAACTGCTACCACCAAGCAGATGCCCTACTCTTTAATTAGATTTTAAGTTTGCAGGTTTTATTTTCTCTCTAATAATAATTCTTCAGGAGGTTTACAAAGCCTTAAATAAACCAGAAACCCTACCTGAACTAGAAAACAAAATAAAAATATGAAATTACAAAGGAAAGAAGCATGAAATTTGAAAATAACAAGGACAATCACAAAAAAATGCTAAAATTAGGGTTCTGAGGTGAGATTTTGAAAATCTAAAGATCTAATAGTCAGATAAAAAATTATGGTCCTTTTGAGTCATTATTCTGGTCTGGCACAACCAGACTTTCTCTTGGACATAAACATATCCCACTAATCCATAAATGCATCTGTTAGGCTATCCACGTAATCTATCTAGGATAAATTATCATTTAATTATGATAAACCCAAACTTAACTGTCTAGAATCACCCATTATCGCAAGCCAACTATATCAGTTAATAATTAACACTAATTTGAAGTTGAAAGCCTTTTTGTTTATCCATATCAAAAGGAAACATGTTCAGTACTTTAAAAGGGATGTCCCAATCTTGCTGCTGAAATTTGTAACTCCCCTTTATGTTATCCACAAATATTAAATCAAGTTCGCAAAATGTGTATTATATATAAGTTAGGATGCATTTGGTTGATTAATTGTAATATTTTGTGGGAGGTGACTAGGGCTAGATTAGAAAATTAACTAAAAATATTACAAGGATAGTAGTTAATAAATAATAAATACAAGGTCTGTTAACAAAAAAGAAAAAAATTTTCACTGCAAAAATGATTTAAAGGTAAAACATTCAAGATTATTAATTCAATTTATTTTTATATATATTCTAAATAATACAATTAAATTAAATTCTATAGTTTAATATTTTATTTTAAAAATAAAAATTGTAATAGTTTATAAATTGAATAAAAAAGCTGTGAGTTTTTTTTTTAAAAAGACAAAAATTGAAATTGAGACGCATGTAACTAAAAGCAGTTGTTGTAATCTTCTCCGTCAACTTTTTCTCGCGAGTTACTAAACTCTCCCCTTCCTTCTTGTTTTCTTCTTCGATTCAGTCCCTCTATTCTATTATATATAGGTCACCTGCTCCCATTTTTTCTATTATATTTTGTTACTGTTTACACAATTTTTTTTTTCCATTTTGGTTTCTGGCTTCCTTCTTGAAAGGTAATTTGTTAATCATCTTCTTCTTCTTCTTCTTCATATATTACTAACTGTTTGGTCTTGCTTTGAGAGATATTGATCGGACCTGACCCTTCTAATATCTGTGTGAATTTCTCTTAATATTTTCCCAGCAATATGCTACTATTGTTGTTGGTCTTGCTCTTTCTTCCTCTTTATTAACGTTGTTTAATTTATTTTGGATTATATATGACTTGAATGTCTTTTCTGCTTTCTTTACTGCTAATTTTCTTTTAATATGCTTGTTTTGTTTTTTCATTTGAAAGGAATGTGCTATGTGGTATTCTGTAATGCCTTCAAAGCTACTGTACATTGTGTCTTTCAACTTACTGTGTTGAAATAGGAGTTTCTTGTTAAATGCTATAAACCCATTTCTAATAATTATTTGTGGGCTTCTTTCTTGGGGTATCTTGAATTTCAGAATGGCCACTGCTGTGTTTCACCAAGCCTTAGGGACCGCTCAGTCCCATCAACACCTCCAGAACTCCGGTTCTCATCTTGAGTTTGGCAATGCTTCGTTGAAACAGATATCTAAAGGTTTTAAGGTTGACATTGGACTGTCAAGAAGAGGGAGTTATAGTTCTTGGAAGAAGAAATTTGGTGTTATTCAAGCCTCGGCTTCTCAAACTTCAGTGGTTCAACCGGTTTCATATCCCCCAAATAACAGCTCTGATGAGTTACGAAAGAAATCATGTATGCCTGTTTCATTTTAGTCCAAAATTCATATCTATTGAAGATTAGATATTCATATCAATTGCCATTTTTTATTCTTAAAAAGATCTCATCATATTTGAATTTGGCCGCGTGAATCCTATGATTCTGCAATACAATAGAAAAAATCATGTTGATATACAGATTGATTGATATTATTTGGCGTCTGATTAAAATTTGGAGCTGGGTTTTTTCTTTTTGTGAAATCTTCTTAATGCTATATTCTAATCTATTTCAGGTGAAGCAGCTTTGATACTGATTAGGCATGGTGAGTCACTATGGAATGAAAAGAACCTCTTCACAGGCTGTGTTGATGTGCCATTGACTAAGAAGGGTGTGGAGGAGGCAATTGAAGCTGGTAAGAGAATCAGCAACATACCCGTCGACATGATATATACATCAGCCTTGATACGTGCGCAGATGACTGCCATGCTTGCCATGACTCAGCATCGTCGCAAAAAGGTAGTTTGGTAAAACATGCCACTGGGTGTTAGAAAACAGAAGTTTTAGCTGCGCATCGACACAAAATGGTAGTTTAGTAAAACATGCTACTGGGTGTTAGAAAACAGAAGTTTTTAGCTGTGGCATTCAAATCTCAGAAGTTATTAACATGATAGTAGATGAATATCTTGTTCTTGCATTAATCTGAGCTAAACCTGGGTTATTTGTCATTGGCACAATAATTACTCAGGCTGGCATTCTGACACATACTTATTTAAGACTCCACTATTTCCTCAAAAGTTTTTATCTTTTTCTTCTTTATTTGCTAGCATGTTGACTATCAAACTGGTGGCAGGTTCCTATCATTTTACACAATGAGAATGAACAGGCAAGGGAATGGAGTCAAATTTTTAGTGAAGATACAAAAAAGCAATCCATCCCAGTTGTAACAGCTTCGCAATTAAATGAAAGAATGTAATGATACTGTCTCCTTTTCTCTGATCATATCCTTTTGCCTGGAATCCCCACTTCATATGCAACTTATGACTGATCTTCTCTACAGGTATGGTGAATTGCAGGGTCTCAATAAGCAGGAAACAGCAGATAGGTTTGGAAAGGAAAAGGTTCACGAGTGGCGGAGGAGTTATGACATACCTCCACCAAATGGCGAGAGTTTGGAAATGTGTGCTGAAAGAGCAGTTGCTTATTTCAAAGATCATGTATGCATGGCTATGCTTCCTATTCCTAGTTCTCTTATGGTTTGCTTGCCAATGATTGGATGGTTTTCTTAATGATTCAAGCAATTGTATATCATTCAATAGCATCTGACATAAGAGTACTTGCAGATTGAACCTCAACTTCTATCTGGGAAGAATGTGATGATTGCTGCCCATGGGAATTCACTGAGGTCCATCATCATGTACCTTGACAAATTAACTTCACAGGAGGTGATGAACTAGTTACTTTGGGGTGTTTCCATATGGATCATCTCTGCATTATCTCTTCTTTTTCCTCATAGTATTAACCTTATTTTGATCTTTTTTTGTTCTGGCAGGTTATCAACTTAGAATTATCAACTGGAATACCAATGCTTTACATATTAAAAGGGGGTAAATTCATTAGGAGGGGAAGTCCTGCAGGACCAACTGAGGCTGGCGTGTATGCATATACTAGGGTATGCGACTTCTGGTCATCATATTAGCTTCTGGACTTGAAAATTTTATTTCTGGCTGCAGTTTATATTTGCCTGATTTTAAGTGTGGCAGATTATTATGTTCAAAAGTTGTAACCTGTCTGAAATTAATATGGAAAAGTTTTATCTGAAATAATCATATAGTTTTTGATTTCCCTAATCACTCGATGAAGCAACCAACCAAAACATGCTTGTGTCAGGAACTAGCCTTTCTAAGTTTCCAATGAGGCCTTAAGATGAATTTTCCTAGTTAATTATAGATATTGGAATGCAATATAATTTTTTCAGTAATTTACTTTATTGCTAAGAATCTTCTTGCTAAGACTGGCTGGTAAACCCTAGGTCTAGGAAAGCATAGGAAGAAATGGTATTGTCATTACCTAGGAAGTATGTATATGATACAGAGATGCATAAAAAATATTATGCAAACACATTATTAAGTAAAATTGTAAAACATTCTAGCAGTCAATAAATTTTGTGTACAAGAACGAACAACAAGATCTTTTTTTTTGCCCATGACATTATTACTTGGAATTTCTGAATATTCTTGGAATTCTAACTCCATAGTCTTCTTTGTTTTGCGCATCGTTTACATGATGCTATCTAGTACCTGACTGAATATGACACCACCACTTATGCTACTTTAAATGCTGTTGCAGAGTTTAGCTCTATATAGGCAGAAGTTAGATGATATGCTGCGTTAACATGTGCTCACATATTGGTAAGTTCAATTGCTTGTTATCATCTTCTGTGTCTACCTCAATCACTGGCTCTTTTTTTGCTTCCAACTCCTTAGATGAGTACCAACATTGCTTTGCTTTTTCAGGGGGGATTTACTATCATAATAGCTGTTGGTGTCATAAATAAGAAAATGCAGAAAAGCTAGTTATGTAATACGTTTTGGCACATGTATATGGTTATCTTCCTCAACCAGTAGGAAGGAAAGCTTTCTACTGCTATTTGTTTAGTTTCCGCGTGTCAGTCAAGTCTACTGTTTTGATTGGGTCCTTGCCCATGTTTCCTCATTTTGTGTTTTGTTTTTTCTGGGCATGGATTTGGGTCATGGAACATGATGGATCTTGTTTGTAGAACTCACATATTCGGGTTTAAATCAATGGTAATGATTTAGTTTTGAATTCATAAATGGATGTGGATGGTTCTTCAAATATATAGTTGGAAAGTTATTTGAATTTAAAATAAAATCTAAATTCAACGGTTAAGATTTTACAAATAGGATCCATTATGCTCTCGAGAACATGATTTGAAGTGCCATTTATGAACTCAATAGACCATATGATCATGCTTTAGCAAATAAACAGATGACAACTAAACCTAGACCAAAATATATTTACCTATGTATCGACCTCTTGATGCATCGTGGATGTAAACCTAGAGAGCAAAATCCTAGAATTTATAATCAAGAATCATAAAATTTACGTAAAAAAAACTAAAATTAGATTATAAAACCCTTTACTTGTTAATGATTTGAATCAAGCATTAAAGGTATTTCTTGCTTGGACTATATTTATTAAGAGAGCTTTGGAAATGCTGGTCAATTGGTGTTTTTAAAAAATTCAATTTTATTTTTTATAAAAAAATAATTTTTTTTATATATTTTAAATTATTTTGATGTGTTGATTTTATAAATAATTTTTTTAAAAAATAAAAAAATATTATTTTGATGTATTTTGACATGAAAAACACTTTAAAAAACAATTACAACTACATTCTTAAATAAGCCTATTTGATCATTCTTTAAACTCAACTTCATGTTTAATATTATTTTAAAAAAAATTCTCAAAACTTTCTCAAGCTTGAATGTCATATACTTTCTCAGCTTGAATATCATATATAAACCTATTGAATCATTTTCCGTCCAAGTGGTAAACTATTTTATAAATTACAAAATTGACTCACACAAGGTCTTGTAAAAACAAGAGTGAACTGGACTGGAAAGACCAATCTAACCATCCCAATCCAGAAGCCTACAGCCCATCATGGACCACACTATAAATAGAAAAGGATTTCAGAAACAGATTCATTTCAAGTTCTTTCAAGTACA
>Ga0325401_1000454_pt1 | contig 29315 bp, 38 predicted proteins | sample PopdelMetagenome_FD_205666 | JGI IMG/M metagenome (GOLD analysis project Ga0325401, IMG submission 205666) | Populus deltoides microbial communities from Bellville, Georgia, United States - Xylem-PdKOR-R2 | ecosystem: Host-associated > Plants > Phyllosphere > Stem > Wood/Secondary xylem | place...
CGGAATAGCACCCCCGTGTTGTCGCTTCGCTCCGGCCCGCGCCAGGGTGCGATTCAGCTTGCCCCCCATCCCCACGCTGCTCGCCGCGAAGGCAGGGCCGCTGCCCCAAGAGGGTCAGCGGTCCCCGCCGACTAAGGGAAAGAACAGGAGGCGCAACAAAAACGCTATTTTACGATATCTAACGCTTGCATATTAAAAGCTATCGTTTAATATCATCAATGGGTGAACGGTTCACCCCCGCCGATTGCAGCGGCGGACACCGAAACGGAGACAGACCATGTACCATCACCTCGCAACCAAGTTCGTTCGCAACGCCCGCCAGATCTCGGGCCGTGAAGCGCTGGACAACGACACGCTGCGCGCCGTCGTGCCGTCGCTCTTTGCCGACGAGGCGCACGAAAGCCGCTCCGGCCGCTATGTCTATGTTCCGACGATCGAGCTCGTCGACGCGCTCCGCAAGGAGGGTTTCGCGCCGTTCTTCGCGGTGCAGTCGAAGACCCGCGACGAGGGGCGCATGGGTCACACCAAGCACATGCTTCGCCTTCGCCGCCCCGACGATATCGGCAAGGCCGAGGCCGCAGAAGTCATCATCGTCAACAGCCACGACGGATCGAGCGCCTATCAGATGTTCGCGGGGATGCTCCGTTTCGTATGCACCAACAGCCTGATCGCGGGCGACAAGTTCCAAGAGGTCCGCGTGCCCCACAAGGGCAACATCGCAGACCAGATCATTGAGGGAGCCTATACCGTCGCGAAGGACTTCCCCCGCCTGATCGACGCCAGCGAGGAAATGAAGGGGACCACGCTCAGCGAGCGCGAACAGGAGCTTTTGGGCCGCGCCGCGCTCGTCGCTCGCTACGGTGACGAGGAAGACTCGAGCCCGATCCGTCCCGCGCAGGTGATCGAGGCGCGCCGTCGTGAAGACGTCGGCGGGAGCCTCTGGAACACGTTCAACCGCATTCAAGAAAACCTGATCCGGGGGGGCGTGCAGGGACGCCGCACCGACGAGAACGGCCGCACGCGCCGCGCTAAGACCCGCGAGATCAAGGGCATCGACCAGACCGTCGGCATCAACCGCGCGCTGTGGATGCTGGCGGACGGAATGCAGCGCATCAAGAACGGAGGCTAAGGGCAGGGTGGGGGACGGCGATTGCAGCGCCGCCCCCCTTTTTTGCCGAACCACCGGAGACAGACCACCGAGAGCCGACGCGCGCCCGTAACAGGGTGGCGTCGCGCCGTCACGGAGACAGACACGATGGCGACTAACATCGAGGGACGCCGCTGGCGTCACCGCTCAGCCGCGCGCGCCGCGCTTGGCTTTATCAACTGGATCGACGCCGACACCTTCCCGCCGTGCCGCGTATGCGCGGCGCACGAGCTGCGCCGCGCCGCAGGCCCCAAAAATCGCGGGGCGGCGCGATGACCGGACAAGCCGGCCACCGCGCCGCAGTCGACCGCATGGAGCGCGCCCGAGCGCTCACGTCCCACCAGATCGAGACGGTAGGCTGGCAGATCGCCCGCGCCGCGCAGATCGCAGCCGAGCAAGCCGCCGCGAAGCGATGGCACCCGGGCCAGGACGTGAGCGCGTGGACGCACATGCAGGAGCCGACATACTGGACCGCGCTTGCTCAGATCGCGCAGCGACGCGGCAACGAGCTGCGCAGCTTGTGGCGTCGCCTCGCGCGCCAAGACGCCGCGCTGGCGATCTACCGCCGCAAGCACCGCACCCGCGCCGATCGCGGCCGAGCGCGCGTGCTGATGGAGTGCAGACCATGACCGCGCCGGCTTGGGCTGCTATGCTCAGCGGGCAGGGAGGGACCGGCATGGGTAGCGCCGACAATCAGGCGAATATTCTCGACAAGGTGATTGCGGCCGTGCCGTTCCTCGAACAGCATCCGCTTATCGTCCTGCTCGTCGTGGTGCCCGCCCTCGCGATCGTCGCGAATGTGCTGATGGGGCAGCTTCACAAGCCCCCCACGCCTCCGCCCCCGCTGATCGGGAAGCGGCCGAGCCGCGACCGACCCCAACCGCGTCCCACGAGAGGCAGAAGATGACGCCCCCCGATCATGCGGAGTTCGCCGCACTGTTCCGCTACGTGCGTTTCTTCATCTTCGCGGGCGTTGCGTCGCTCGCCTATCTTTGGTGGTACGGTGCGGCCGGCAGTTTGGCATTCATCGGCATAGCGGCGCTGACGGCGCTACTTTCCATCATCACAGGGTTTGTCATGCTGATGGGATTGCATAGGCCGCCGACCAACCCGCCCGCGCTGATCGGGAAGCGGCCGAGCCGCGACCGACCAGCGGCGCGCTCGCCGGGAGCAAAGCAGTGAGCGGCGACCTCGCCTCCCTCGTCGACGTGTTCGGCAGGGTGGGCTTAATCGGGGCGGTTTTCGCGGGGGTGCCGTTTTGCGTCTATATGTTCGCCAGCGAGACGATGGCGAAGAGCAGGCGCACCCGACCAGCGGGACGCGCGCGGAGAGGGAAGCACTGATCGAAGGTGCCCCAACGGCAAGGGCACAGGGGGGAATGCAGAGCGTGCCGCTGGGACGTATCTGCAACCCCCCTTGCTGGCGAAAGTGCCGGCCACGGTCAGACCGGATGAATATGGCGCGACGTTCAACCAAGACCCTCCGCATTCTCACCGCCGCGGTTGCGCTCGCGGCCACCAGCGCCGGCGCTGGCACCTATCTACTCCGCGATAGCGCGCGGGTGATCGACGGCGACACCATCCAGCTTGATCGCACGCGCGTGCGGATATGGGGGATCGAGGCCCCGGATCGCCCCGCCGCCATGAAGGCCGCAGCCGGCGAGTATCTGGCGCAGCAGATCGAGCGGGAAGGGGGCGTGACGTGCGCGACCAGGCCGAGCGATAACCGGGCCATGCGCCACGCTCGCGCGCCGAGCTGCCCTAGCGCCTTGACCAGCTATCGCCGCACCGTGACCGCGTGCCGGTTCAAGCGATCGGGCGGCGACGTCGGCGCGCGCATGATCGCGGCCGGCTTCGCGGTCGACTGGCGCGGCTTCTCAGGCGGCTACTATGCGGCCAGCGCCGCCCAGGCCCGCGCCGATCGCGCCGGCTTGTGGAGATCCAACCGCTTTCAGATGGACGACCTAGCGCGCCAGCGCGGGGGCGGGTGCCGATCTTTCCCTAAATAGAGTTAGGTACGTACCCGATCGCCGCGCTTGCCGGTTCATCCTGCAAGGAGTGTCGCGTATGTGTCATGTGCTGGTGATCGAGGACGAGCCGCTTATCGCGATGCTCGTCGCTGATGTTGCGGAGAGCGGTGGGGCGACCTCGACCGTGTTTGCAGAGTCCGAGGAAACCGCGATGATCGCCGCGCGGCAGATGGTGCCGAACGTCATCGTTTCCGACGTGGATCTAAAGCAGGGCGGACGCGGGCCGATTGCCGTTGCCGCGATCCGCGCCGAGTTCGGCCCTGTGCCCGTCATTTTCGTCACCGGCACGCCCGAGGATTGCGAGCCGTGCGACTACGCCCACGCGATCCTAGCCAAGCCGATGAACGAGGCCGCGTTCCTTCACGCCTTCGCCCAGGTCGCGCCTCACTGATCGTGCTTCGTACTCTTGGCCGGGGTCGAACGTCGTCGCGCGTCACCGCTCCCCGCAGCCTGTCGCAGCGGAGCGCTTTGAACAGGCACTGGCGCCGGCTTGGGTAGCTTCACCACCACCAAGCCTGTTAGCGGAACAGCCGAAACCGTCCCGTCGACCCCCGCGACGTATATCGCGCGTGTGTCCGATGTGATGGGGAGGCCCTTGGACTTAGACCCTCCGTAGATCCGGCATTCTGCACAACCGTTCTTTGCGACCGCCTCCAGTATGTCTACTGACTTACGGCTGCCAGCGTTGACAGCGCTTTGTGGCAACACGACTGTAGCGTTAATTATCATCAGGAGGCCAAAGGCAAAGAGTGCCCCCGCTATAGAGGCATACAATCTAAGCTTTTCTAGGTTGCTCATAGGCGTTGTGTCACGCTCGCCACCAAGAGCACGTCTTCTCTCTTCGATCTTAGTCAAAAGCCAGATCACAAGGAACGCCACAACAGGAAGCGTCAACACTAAAATAGCCCATGCGAACAGGCTTGATTTCAGCGTTAATTCCCAGCCAGTCGATATCAGTCGACCGTCACTAAGGGCGAATGTTCCAGGGGGGAGTCCGAACGTTGATCCGAGCGCGTCATAGTAGCGCAGGCCGATATCATACAGCCAAGCCCGGCCGATCGTCGCACCTCCGATCACGTTGAGCGTGCCGAATGCGGCCGTCGAAAGCTTGAGGTATCTTAGTGCGGGATCGTCCTGTTTGTCGTCGTCGGCCACGGCATGTCCTAGATAACGATAGCGGAAAATAGCTTCCGCTTGCTCGCGAAATACTCCGGGTTCGGGCAGAGCCCGACGAGACGAACCACGTCGCCGGCCGTCAGGCTGGCGGCATTCTCAGCGATGGAAGAACAGGAGGGCGGCGAGGGCGCCCAGGATCAGCCATAGCGGAGTTGTCAGCTTCGTTACCGCCGCTTCGACGCGGGCCGCAGCATCCATAGCGTCGCGGTGCTCGCGGGAGGGCTCGGAACCCGGCTCCGGCTTAGTGTTCGCTCGCGCCTTGCGTCGCCTGAAATCCGGGCTCCAATCCTCCCGCTTCCAGAGCACCGTCATGCCCTCGACCGCGATCGAGCCTTCCCCGCTCCACGCTACTTGTCGGCCGATCCAATTAGGCGTGATGTTCGCCCGCTCAAACCGCAGATCAAGGCTCAGCGAGAAGTCATAATCCTTGAAGGTAAGTAGCTCGTCGCGCAGCAGCCGAAACGTGTCAGGTCCGACAGCCACCCAAGCGGACACCATCGGACGTTTATCGTTCGCCGCCTCCCCCGCCGAAACGATCGCAGGATGATACGAGAGCAACCCGCGCACCGGCTTCCCGTCGTGCCGGGTCGCGCTGTCAGCGATCCAAGCCTCGTCGACGGGATAAATGCTGACCATCGTAGGCAGCGTTTCGAGCCGCCATCCCTTCTCCATCTCGACGGGCTTATCTGATGAAGTCTCTTCCGCCCCGTCGTCGTCGTCGTCATCGAACGGATTGGCGCGGGGGTGCTCGTCGTCACCGATGACGATGCTGCTTCCGTGGCCGAACAGACTGCCGCCAGCTTCGCACTTCAATTCGATCGTCTGTCTATCGAGCTTCGCGGCCTCCGCTTCGTGAGCGTACAGCCGCCCGCCACGGACGTAGAACTCCTGCGTCACCTTGCTCAGCAGATCGTCGAACGGCTTTGGATCGTCAGACATACTTTCCCCTCGTCGCCCGAGTTTGGCCGATCAGCCGGCGACGCACAACGAGAACGGGCGCAACCGCCGATGATGCGAAAATCATAATTTTTGGATCAATCACCAACCCCGCCGAAATGCGCGGTTTTTTTGATGCAAAAATCTGATACGAATTGCGGCTATGATTTTGGGCTATGCGCGTGTCTCAACTGGCGGCCAGGACCTCGCCCAGCAGCTCGCGGCTTTAGAGGCCGCGGGCGCGGGCAAGCTTTACCGCGAGAAGGCGAGCGGCGCGAATGCCGACCGTAGCCAGCTCCGGCGCGCGATCGGCGCGCTCGACCCCGGCGACGTGCTGATGGTGACGGCGATCGACCGCCTCGCGCGCGACACGCGGGATCTTCTGAATATCCTCCACGACGTTCGCAGCGCCGGCGCCGGCTTCCGCTCCCTTGCCGAGCCGCTGGTAGATACGACGTCCGAGCTCGCAGACGTCGTGATCGCGGTTCTAGGCATCGCGGCCAAGTGGGAGCGGGGCCGGATCATCGAGCGCACCGCAGCCGGCCGCGCGCAGGCGCGCGCCCAGGGCGTGCGCTTCGGACGCAAGCCGACCCTCACGCCCATTCAGGAAGCGGAGATCCTTCGTCGGCTCGTCGACGAGAACCCGCGACCGACGCAGCGCGCTATCGCGAGATCCTACAACGTCAGCCAGGCGACGATATCGCGCCTGATCGAGAGGGCGAAGGCATGAGCAAAAGGCATGAGTTCGAGGGCAACGGCGCACGCCTCGCGATCGGGTGGGATGCGCCGCTTGCGACCTACTACCTACAGGTATGGGTCGACGCCTTCATTCACGACGAAATGGACGAGGACGAGCGCGAGACGCCGCAGGTATGGCTAGGGACGTCCTACGGTGAAGCGCCGGACCCGCGCCCGCTGATCGCCGTCGCTCGCCGGCATGTGCCGACGATCCCCGACGACCTTGAACAGACGCTACGAGGCGAGGAACTGGCGAAGCCGGCACGTCCGCTTGCAGCCGGCGACAATACGCTACAGCGCCTCTTGAGGACGCTCGCGGGTGAGCCACCTATCCAACAGACGAGACATTGAGGATCGCCATGCAGACCCCTCCCGCACACAAGACCCGCTTCAACGCCCGCTTTGCCATCGCGGTGCATGAGGTTGCCTATGACAAGAAGCCGCGCCGCGTAGAGGTAGGGCTGATGGAAATGCGTGCGCTCGAGGAAGCCGGCGCCCAGCGCGTCGACGGCCAGCCGCTCATGATCGATGGCGTACCCGTGGCCGTGGGAAGCCTTGAGGATCGGGTGAAAGCCGTCCGCTAACGGGTGCGCTCCGGCGCACCCCATTTACGAATTGTTCAATATTGATTGCAGCCCCGCTAGGTGCGCGGTACACGTTCGACTCATGGGCGAGTCTAAACCTAGCACCCGTAGTGCGGATTCAATGCGCAGGCGCAATGCCCGCTTGAACGCCGAGGGCTACCGACGCGCCACCTATTCCCTGTCTCCGACCTCCGTCGAGGTTGTCGAGGGGGTCAAGGAAAAGCTCAAGCTATCGTCTCGCGAGGCCGCGTTGAACGCGATCCTTGAGCAGATCGATCGCGATATGTTTCTTCGTCAGGAGTTTCTGGCCGTGACCACATAAACGAATGCCCGGCACGAGGCCGGGCATCCCTGAAACCACTGTGTCCGATGCCGGCAAGCATCGAAAAGGGCCGTTCAACACCCCCGACATAGCGGTTTCCGAACTCCGGTTCAAGGGTTGCGCGCTTCGCGCCACGGCCGAGTTTTGCCCGGTCCCGGCCCAATGTGAGGGCAGGAAGTTGGCAGCGTTTACAATGGGTGAGGCGGCTTTGGCCGCGTTCGGCGGCCTCCGCATCAAGCGGAAGTCGTCTCGTTCTGGCGCGCCCCATCGCACCGGCGCGCCGGTGAGGCGGGACAGCATCGAGGCGGGCACCTTCGAGGAAGCGTTCTTCTCGCGCCCAGCCAAGGGCGAGACGGATCGGATCTATAAGCAGGCCAAGACGCTCAGCAGCGGCCGGACGAGCCTACGCGCCAAGATCGCGCACGAGGAACGTGAGCCGACCAGACTTGAGGCAGCTATCCTCCGTCTCAACCGCAACGCGCTGGCGGTGCTGGACGAGCTGCTACAGATCGCGCGCGTCCAGGCCGGCCGCGTCTATCCGACGCTCGACCATCTAGCGGATAAGGTGGGTATCGGCCGCAAGACCGTTGTCCGCGCCCTCGCGGTGCTGGCTGAAATAGGCTTCGTCGTTTCGCAGCGCCGGTTCAAGCGCGTCGACGTCGAGGGCGTAGGGCCGCGCTACAAGCAGACCAGCAACGCCTATCGAATGCTCGTGCCCGCCGCGATCGCGGCCTACCTCCCGCGCTGGATGCGCCCAGCACCGTTGCCGGCCGACGAGATCCAGCGGCAGGCCGATCGTGCCGAGGACACCAAGGCCATGCTGTCGACGCTTTCGCGGCGCGAGTTCGCGCAGGCGACCGTCGACGGCCCGCTAGGGAAGGCGCTTGCTCGTCTCGGTGCTGCGCTCGACGCCCAGGAGAGCGAGTGTCGTTCCGATCCTCAACCGCTCCACAATATCTATAAATATGGTTCAAAAGGACTTGGCCTAGCCGGCCAAGACGTTCGCGCCTGACGGCGCCGCTGATGCGCACTCAGATCGCCTCACGACCGTAGCACATGCTGCAAAGGTGGAGCGCCGGCTACGCCGTCGCAATGCTCCCTAGGGGGAGCAAGCGGCTTCTGTCGCGGCCAGATCAGGCGAGGGGAGGGAGGATAGGGCCGAGTAAGGGAGGCGTGCCGATCGAGGCGTTTCGCCCAAACGAAAGCGCCGACAATCGCGAGGATCGCCGGCGCTGAACGGTTTCCCGCTCGCTCACGGTCATCGCCTCTCCAGGCTGTACCGTGGACCGAGAATACCACGCCGGCCGGACAAAAAGAAGGGCGTGGAGTGATCCACGCCCTTCCGGCTCGCTACAGTCGAGCCCGGCTGAAATCAGCCGTTACGACAGAAGGTGCAGCAAAGACCCCAGGAGAGCCTTCATGCCCGACGCCATGAGCGTGAGGGCAATCGGACCAAGGATCATAGCGCCGATGCCGAACAGGACGTAGCGTCCCAAGCGACGACGGGGCTTAACCGCGGGTTCCGGGGCGAAAAACTTCGACTCCGGAAGAGGCATGTCGCGACGGATCTTATCAATCCGCTGCTCCAAACGACCCATGCGGAGGCTGACTTCGCTTTCGATCATTTCAGCGATGGCCGGGCGCAGCTTTTCGCCGAGCTCTTCCACCTTGCCGCCGATCCGATCGAACGTGTTATCCGCCTCGTCAAACACGACCTCGACGATTGCGTCTATCTGCATATGCGACAGGCCAGAGGCCCACAGCTTATCCCGATACTCCTTCACTACGAGCTCTTTTTCGGCTACCATAACTGTCTCCACAGTAGGGTTACACCTATAGGAGCCGATGCGACCTGGCAGGGTCCGCATCGGCTCCGTCCAGGTCGCGCGCACAGTGCACGCACCGGGGAGAGTATCACGAATCGAGATGAAGCCAAGCGCCGCGACGATCACCGGCCGGCGAGCGCGTGGTTCAGCGCGGCGGGTCTAAGGTTTTCGGGCTTGGCACGTAGGGGTGTTCGAGGCGGATAATCGCCTCAGCCTTGCCGATCGCCTCAAGCTGTTTCTTCGATCCCTTGGGCGCGATCGTCCAATTCGATCGGGGATGGAAGACGATCGGGAGGGCTGTCACCGGCCCGACTGCCTTACGCCAGCTATCGGCGCTGCCGCCTACCGCGCCCGTCAGCAGGGTAACGAACAGCTCTTGCAGCTCGTCGGTGGTCATAGCGAGCGGATCGTCGCAGCCGGGAGCGCCGTAGCGCGCTCCCGCGACGACAGGCGGCGAAGCCGCGTCAATCGATGCCCTCTTGCCGCCCGAGCGCGTCGATCGCGCGTTCGAGCGCCGTCACCAGCGACCATCCTTTCTCGTCACGGATGCGCTGTAGGCGATCGTAGAAATCGTCAGGCACACGCGCATAGACGGTCGACTTACTCCCCCGGCTCGGCCGGCCGCGCTTAGGCGCGTCAGGCTCAGCCTTCGCGGCCGGCGCAGGCGCGGCCTGCTCGACCACACGCGACTTGAAGGGAGTTTCCTCGATCACGGAGGCGAGGGATGCAGGATCAGGCCCGCCAGCGCCGGCCGGACGCGGCCCGAAGCCGGTCACATCGATGGCGGACGCACGCTTACGCTCAGTCATGCCGCGACCGCCGCCTTGCCGCGCAGGATCGCCAGGACGCTTTGCGCGTAGGCTTCCGCATTCTCGCGCGCCGCGTCGAGGTTGCCGACCTGCTTCGCCGGCAGCGAGTGAAGATCCCCGCCGTAGGAAAACAGGCTCCGGTAGGCGACACGCTCGTGGATCGCGACGGGCAGGAACTCGAAGCCCGCGCCCTCAAGGTCCGACTGGACGTGCTTCGCCTCGGAGCTGATGAAGTTGGGAGCCTTCGTCATGAGCAGTACCGCGCGAACGTCCTGCCGCGAGGTATGAGCGATGCGGCGAACGGCCTCGATCGTGCGCGTCGCTTGGTGCGCGTCGACGATCGACGCTTGCAGCGGCACCACGACGAGATCGCTCCGGCTCACGGCATAGATAATCATCGCGTTGGCCGACCCTTCGAGGTCGACGATGACGAACTGATATTCGGCCGCAGCCGTCTCGATCGTCTGCGTGATCGTCTCTTCGCTCGTGTCGGAGATCACCGTCACATTGGCCGGCTTGCCTTCCAGCGCCGCCCACTTCGACAGGGGTTGGTTCCGATCGCCATCGATCAATGCGACCGAGGCGCCGGCGTCGGCTAATTCGAGGGCCAGCAATAGCGAGCTCGTCGTCTTACCGACCCCGCCCTTGCTCGACGCCATTGTGATAACGGGCATGAAGCAGCCTCCTTGAACAACCGCGATTTACGATTGCAGGAGATAGATTACGACATTTTACGCAATCGTCAAAGAGGCTTTGCGCTTGCTCGGCAAAATACTCCGGGTTCGGGCAGAGCCCGACGCGGCCGCTACTCGGCCGCCTCGCTCGACGGCGCCGCGTCAGCGGCTCCACCCTCACTCGCCGCAGGTTTCGCCTTCTTCCGCTTGCGCGGTGCAGGCTTCACCGGCTCGCCAACGACGTCCGGTGCGTCTGACGCGGGGATATCAGCCGCGTAGGCCCAGCCGGGTCGATCGTCGTCGTCGTCATCGATCGCACCGACCGGAGGCATAGGCTCCGGGCTGGCCTCCGCGACGATCGGCGCGGGTGCCGGCGCTGGCGCAGGCTTCGGGGCAGCAGCCGCTTTCGACTTCGCAGCCGGAGCACCAGGCGCGGCCGGCTTCGCGGCCGGCGCGGGCTTCGCAGCCGGTGCCGGCTTGGCAGCAGCGGCAGGGGCGGGGGCTGGCGTCGCCTCAGGTGCCGGCGCTGGCGCGGCAGGCTTTGGCGTGAAGGTGATATGCGCGATGCCGACGATTTGGGCCAACTGGCGGGGGCGCAGGAGCACGCCGGTGAACTGTGCGAGGGACAGGACGCGGTTTGCGGTAATGACCGCTTCCTCTTGATCGCCCAGGGTCCGGTTGCCCGCCCACTTCTCACCGCCGGCGACGTTCGTCTCGACGCCCTCGAACTTGCGGACGGTCTTGATCGTCGTGCCGGAGGCTTCCGCGACGTACTCGGCCGTCTCGAAATCCGTTCCGCCGAACACGACCTTGACCTGACTGTTGACCGTCACCGATTGCTGGACGGAGCGGCCATCGAGGCGTGTATCGTCGGGGGCGAGCAGATCGCCCAGGTTCTGGAACGCGACTGACATATTGACGCCCGCGCCCGCGATCGTCGCCAGCCCATCCATGACGGGCTTTGACACGAGGAAGCGCAGCTCGTCGATGAACAGGCTCAGCTTGGTTTCGCGCTCGCGTTGGAGCCGCTTCGACTCCTGCAAAATCTCGACGATCAGGGCGCGTGTAGCGCCCTTCAATACCGCGTTGTCGATGCTCGACGTGACATAGACGACCGCGCCGTTGAGTAGCGATTGCTCGACGCTGAAACCGGCCTTTTTCGGGTTCAGCTTCTCGTACTCGGACCATTCCTCGAGCCGGGCTATGACCGTGCTCAGCGGCTTGCCAGCTTCCTCGTCCTGATCGCGCTTCGCCTTGAGGGCTTGCAGGACGGTGCGGATCTTCGGCGTCTCGCCCTCGCGAAACAGCTCCATCGACATGCTACGAGCGAGCGCCTTGTAGTGATCGGCGTCCGTGCCGCGCTCGTCCATTTCCATGATCGTGAAGAACCGGGCGCGCCGATCGAGCGGCGTCCCACCAGCGAACGGCGAGTAGGAGCCCGGCGTCGTTTCGTTGGCGAGGTCGAGGGAGATAAAGCGCTTGCCGGCCGCGGTCGCGGCTTCCTCAATGATCCCAGGCAGAAACTTGTCGCCCTTGGGATCGATCAGGAACACGGCATCGCCGCGCTTGACGGCCTGGTCCGCCCATATCTGGAACGTCTTGCCCTTACCGAAGCGAGTGGCACCGACGACCATATGGTGCGTGTCGTACCACTCGGAGTCCGTCAGGTAGACCGGCGCGCCGTTCTCGTCGCAGCCGGTGAAGACCTTCCCGGCCTTGTAGAAGGTGCGTGGATCGTAATCGCTGGCGACCTCTTTCGAGAGTTCGGAGCGCATGTCGCTCAGCTCGTCGGCGGGCTGACCGACGCGCAGGCCGCGCCAGATTCTCGACACGAACGGACCCCCGTATCGATGATAAATTAAGCGCACCATGAGTGCAGCTACGAAGGCACCCAGGAGCCCCGGCCACCAGCGTTCGAAGGCGCGCCCAACCGCCGCCATCGCGAAGCTTACGCTCGTGGTTCCAGCCGCAGCGGCCACCGTGATCGCCAGCCAGCCGGCGAGGATCAGGAGGCCGAAATAGAGCAGCCGGCGAACGAACACCCAATGATGCTCAGCCTCCGTCATCACCGGCGACGCGACCACCGGCGTGAAGCCGCACGCCACCAGAGCCACGATGATCGCCATGAGCGCGTAGAACCAACCGGGTTCAAAATGCGCCATCGAGAGGCGGAGGGTGTCGTTGATAAAACCCATGTTCAAGCTTTCTCCGATAACCCGAACACGTCCCCTAAGGGACGTGCTCGGGCCGGTATGTCGACCCGGCTAGATAGCCGGAGCGACGCTGCGCAAACCGTGGTGCCAACCCCAAGGGGTCAGATCGGGCACCATCCGGTAAGCGTCAGCGCTCACGCCTATAAAGGCACGCGTCGGCGTCCCCGCAAAGCAGGGTGTCCCGGAAGTTTGTTCAACCATAATGGTCCCCGATAACGATAAGTCAGCATCGCAGAATCCTTTCCCGTTAATCCAAATGAAGTTAAACGACGCCACCACGGCGCCATCGTGCTCTCCGGTTCGGCTGCCAAGCCTACCCGGTACTACTAGCCATAGCGGTGCCAACCGCTGTGTCCTCTTTCGCACTTGCTTAGCGCTTTCGAGACGTTGCCTTTGGGCCTGCTAGCCCTCAGGTTTGTCGCAATCCGACTTCGACCAAATCGCACGGATCGCTTTTCACTCTACTCACGCCGCTCCCACGCATAGGCCATGTCCCGGTGCCACCCGGGCGGACCCTTAGCGCTTCCCACGTTATCCAGACTGGTCTTGTCGATCAGACCGCCAGCGTCTCACCATAGCTGCTAGGATTAGATCCTTTCATCCGCAGGGCTATTTAGCGATATCGCAAAATAGCTTGTTCCTGCTTCCGATTTCGGCGGGCCGAGGTTCCATAGCACCTCGCTTACTCGCAGCTTGGCTTCCGACTTTGGTCAACGGCAACTGTAGTGCCGTCACTGGCTCTTGATCCCCACGACGCACCCTCAGGGGTGCGATTACATGCTTGAGCTATTCGTCGATCTCGGCGGCTTGCGCCCCCGAGTACCGCGCGACCAAGATTTCTCCCGTCGCGCTTGCCAGGGTTTCCCGCTGGCACGTGGCGCCCACATGCGTGGCATAGGTTCGACCGTTCCCGGCCGCCCCTAGCGCGGACTGATTACCGCGTCTCCTGTCTGTCAGGGTGGGCCGATTTCGGACCCGGTTCGTGGTGCGTGAGCACCCATCCCCGGACCTCCATCGGCTTTACCGTATCACTACGGCTCCCGTGTCCGTGTCGCCCAAACTCAACAGTTTCAAAGATCGATTGGGTCGAACGGGGCATTACAGCCCCGAGCGCCCGTTGCAGCCGGACGAGCCTGATTAGAGGCATCCGGCTACGGCAAGTGCTGGTCGATCGAGCTTGGCGGCTCGGCCGACCTACTAGGGTTGGCAACCCTAGCGCGCCGGTTTCCCGGCAGAGGACAAATGGCAGATTGAGCACAAAAGGTAGGCGCGTTGCGGCCGTCGCTGTTTCTCCTTTCCAAGAGCGACGGGGAAGGTTGGGGAGGATCGCCTGACTGTGGCGGCTTGGTGAAAATCGCGGCCACCAGGCCGCTCTAGTGAACGGGTTCCGGTGGGCGAGTTTCGGGCCGTAGCAGCGGCAGCGAAACGCCTTCTTCTTCAACGTCACCCGTGGTCGGGACAGCTTCGGCTTGGCGAGCCGCTTCTGTCTCACACGCACATTCACCCGGTCGCAGACGGGATCTGCGCGTGTAGTCCTATCCCCCCGATGGCCGCCTGTCCATCGCGCGTACAGGAACCTCTTTATATTTTTCAGACTACGTACCCCCCGCAGGGGGGTTCCTTCTATTTATTATTCGTACTTTCGTGTAACCAGCCGCCTTATGGTTCCGGTTACAGTCTTCCTCTCCCAAGCCATGCAGCAGCCTCTCCGAGCCGTCGCGAAGGGTTACTCGCTCCATGTCACCGGCCGTGTCCCAGCCGATCGCCTCCTTGCCCTAGCGGCCAAGTTCGAGGCGATCTTCCAGACCGATGCGAGCTATTCGACGCGCCAAAGCCGTCGCCGCCGAGGGGTCGCAAACTACTACTTCTTCGCGCATCCTCGCCGGGGTTCGACGTCCTTCGACTGGTGGCTTCTCTCAACAGAGGGCACCCCCCCGAAGGGGGTCAATGAACCGTGGCGGGATGCCTCAAAACAGGGTCAGCGTCTCAGGTATCAGGACAGGTTCGAGGCCGTTCAGATGCCCGCGAAGGGCGGTGCCCCGCGTTGGACGTGGCGCCTCACGCAGCGATATTATGCCGAGCTAGAGGTCGCGATTTCGACCGCGATCCGAAAGCGCGGCGGTGACGACGAGCTCGCCCAGCTTCTCCACGGCATCCACCGGATGCCCGGCTTTCGCGGTGTGCGTGGACAGGTAGCGGCACTCAGAAGACACACTGTTGCAGAATGGCGACGCGCCCGCGACGGCGCAGAATGCCCCCATCTTCCACCCCGCGTCCAGGGTTTCCAACGCTACACAGCCGTCAAATCCGTGCCGGCCGAGCTGGTGATCGAGCGCGTGTTGAAGGGCCTCGATCCGATCGATTTTGAGTGGCGCCGCAACGTCGCTCCCGACGCCACAGAGATCCCCGATGTGTCCGACGCCGACCCGGTTGGCGCGATGCACGAACCCCAGGAAACGACCGCCGATGCCTGAACCGATCAACCTCGTCACACACTACGGCGCGCCGATCGCCGCCTATCTCGCGGACGACACCGTTACCGAGATTTGCGTCAATCGGTTCGATCAGGTGTTCGTCGAACGGCGCGGCCGGCTCGCCCAGGTCGAGGGTGCGTGGCGCGACGAAGAAAACCTCGTCAGCTATATCAAGTCGATCGCACACAAGCTCGGGCAGGAGGTCAACGACCGCAACCCGATCCTCGACGCCCGCTTGCATGACGGCACCCGGATCAATGCCGTGCTGCGCCCGACCGCTGTCTATGGTCCCTGTCTATCGATCCGGCCTTACCCCAAGGTGCAATTCAGCCTGGACGATCTAATCGGCTTCGGGGGCCTCCCGCCGATCAGCGTCGAGATATTCCGTCACGCCATCGACCACCGGCTAAACGCCGTCGTCAACGGCGGCACCGGCTCAGGCAAGACGACCCTGCTCCGGGGCCTATGCGGCATGATCGATCCGGCCGAGCGGATCGTGACCGTCGAGGACACCGCCGAGAACCTAGTTGGTACAGACCGGCACGTCGTCAGCTTCGAGGCGGCGAAGCGCGACATGCAAGGTGGCGCTGCCGTGACGATGGCGAGGCTGATCGCGAACTCGCTTCGCCAGCGCCCCGATCGGATCGTCGTGGGCGAGATCCGCGAGCCGGATGCGGCCACGGCCTATATCGATGCGATCAACACGGGGCACGCCGGCGCGCTCACAACCGTGCACGCCAACAACGCGCGCGAAGCACTCACCCGCCTGCAAATCCTCTACGCGCGAGCGGCTTCAAACATCACACTGGATATGGCGCAGGTGTTCATACGCCAGAACATAGATTTAGTCATATTCCAGACACGCGAGCGCGATCCAGACGGCACGGTTGCGCGCCGGGTGAAGGAAATTGCGACAGTTTCAGCGGAGGGTGTGAGCTATCTCGTGACGCACCGGCACGGTGATGGCTTTAATCATGACGCTCATGCGCTCGATGACTGGAAAAAGCAGGTCGAGGCGGCTCACCACTGACCTATGTGAAAGGCCGGCGGAGAATCACCGGCCTTGCCGTAGCGTCGGATCAGGCGTCCGAGCTACTACCCTTGCGAAGTAGCTCCAGAATGGTTCTATCGACTGCCCCTACCGTCGCGATGGTGTTAAGATCGACGCAGCAGGCGCACGCCTGTATATAAACGTCGATTGCAGACCTAATCAGATCCTGCTCGCTGACACGCAAGCCACTCTCCTTATGAATGCGATCGCGAAGGCCCTTGAGCTGGTCCGACATCGCGTCGTTCATGAAGATGTTTTTGCGCTTCTCAGTCATGTAACCCTTGCTTTTTAGCGCCATACACGAGCCGCCGCGGTGCGGTTCGATGGCTCAATCCCATACTAACACACTACCGCTGTCGTTCTATGTCAGCGGTTGTGTCCTAGTGACAATTCGTTAATCTAATCGAGCCCCACCAGCGGCTTAGCGCGGGATTCGCAGCCCTAGGGACGTGCGTCTGTAGCGCTTTGATGATCCCCGGAGTCACATCGGGAATCACATTTTTTGTCATATCTGCTTTGCATCCACCCCCTTAACGGGTATGGGTAAGCTGTAGCTAGGGAACGGAGTACCCGGCATGGCTAAGGGCGACTTCCTGCAAGATGCGGAAGACGTAACACTCCTGACCCGTCAGGAACTGATTTGGGGCATCCCCAGCAGCTACTTCGTGGTGTCGGTGGGGCTGGCAGTGATGCTTAGCTATCTGCTGACATGGTGGGTGGGTCCGGTGCTCGGCGTTCTGCTGATTTCCGGCCTCTACCAAGTCCACGAGCTCGATCCTCAGGCGCTCGACGCCTGGGTGATCCGTATCCGCTCCCGCATCAATGGCTGGCGGGGCGGCGAGAAGGGACGTCGTTACGTCCGGATTATCGACTGACCCGGTTGCACCAGAGGAAGGAAGAGCTTGTGAAGAACCCCGTAATCAAGATGGCGGCTGCCGTGCTGGCAGTCGTCGGCATGGCCTCCCCGGCATTCGCTGACAGCGGCTATACGCTCCCGAGTTCGGGTGCGAGCGGCATTCTCGGCAACATCGAGCAGTGGCTGACGCAGCTCGTCAACTTCGTCACCGGCCCCGCAGCCGTCGCCATTTCGGTGCTGGCATTCATCGGCGCGGCTGCGCTGTGGGTGTTCGCTCCCCGTGGCGGCGCGATCGGCATCGCCCTGCGCGCCGTCGCCGCGACCATCGTCGTGTTCAACCTCACCGCCATCACGGTCTGGCTGACCGCGTAAGGAAGCTACTCGAATGATCGGTAAAGCATGGGCGGCGGGTGATGCCTTCTCGGTGATAACGCCGGTGGGCAACGCCTTCCTCACGAAGACCGGGGGGCTGGTGATAGGCATCGACCTATCCGGGTTCGCACCGGACGCCGCCAGCTTTAACGAGTGCGTGAACAATGCCCGGCTGGCGCGCGTGATCTACAGCGCGCTCCTGCCGGGCGTTAACGTCAGTCAGTATTACATTCAGGCCGAGGGGCACCGCGTCCACCTCCGCCGTCGCGAGCACGGGATGCTCAACCGCTTGGTCGAGGCGCGCGAAACCGCGCTGAACGACCGCGGCCTGTCAATCTCGCGCCTCGTCCACCTTCTCACGATCCCTGATGTGTCGGGCTGGAACGCGAACCTTCTCGCGACGCTCGTCAAGAATCTGCCGATGGCGCCGTTCGACCCGCGCGCGCGGAAGATCCTCAAGGCTCGTTTCTCGTCGGCCGACGCCATCAACGTCCAGATCGACGACCTAGAGCAGCGCTACAGCACCCTCCTTCGCATGGCCGAGGATGCAGCCGCGAAATGGTCCATTCTCATGCAAGCGCGCGTGATGGACCGCAACGAGCTATGGGCCATCATGAAGTATCTCGGATCGTTCGATCCGAAGTATCTCGACGAGGGCGTTCGCTACCCCGTTCCCGATGACGATTGCGACCTCGCGCTGTCGTCCGGCGATATCGATCCGGTTCAGATCGAATATCAGGACTCGCTTGCGATCACCGGGCCGACGAAGCGCTTCGCGCGTCTCGCGGCCGTGACCAAGATCCCGCGCTCGCCGGTTGGCGTGTACGTCCGCGACGCCGGCGCGCCGCTGATGGTGCCGGGAACGTTCACGATCGCGCTCAATTTCCAGATGCTCAGCGAGTTCGATCGAAGCTGGAAATTCAAGGTCGCGCGGACCCGGTTGGAGCGGACCAAGCTCAACCTGTTCAACATGATCCAGGGCGACGACAAGAAGGCCGAGAAGCGGCGCGTCTATTCGGAAAAGCTCGAGGAATTGGAGAAGGCCGAGGCGACCGACGATCGTTGGTGCTTCGGGCAGCTACAGGTCGCGGTCGCGTCGGATGACCCGGCGCGGATGCTCGCCACTTGTGCCGCCCTCGATACGTCGTTCCAGGCTCGCGGCGTTCACCTGTCATGGGAGGGCGCGGCCCTCCCGACTGCGTTCATGGCGTTCCAGCCAGGCGGCTACGAGCATGGCTTCCGCCGCACGACGTTGACGCTCAGCCGCGCCGCAACGCTCAGCCTCACGTTTCGCAACTCGACCGGCATCCCGTCAGTCCCCGACCTCGCCGGGGAAGAGCCGCAGTACGTCTTCGAGACGGAGAGCGGCCAGCCGTTCTGGTACACGCCGTTCATCGGCGGCAAGAGCTTCGTGATCGGGATCGGCCCGACCCGCAGCGGCAAGACGTTCGCCAAGAACACGCTCGGCGCTCACTTCCTGAAATACGGCGGCTTCCTCCGCGCGATCGATATCGACCCCGGCACGGAGGCGCTGGCGCAGGCGTTCGGTGACGACGGCGGTGTGTTCCGCATGGGGCCGGCCGCTTACCCGGCCAACCCGTTCGTGAGTTCGACCGGGCCGGAGGATATCGCCTTCCGGGCGCACATGATTTCGCTGATTAAGCTGCTCCTACAGGTCAACGATGCCGAGGAAGCGCGGACGCTGACGATCCACGATCAGCAGGACGTCGACCGCGCGTTGCTTGAGACGCAGAAGCTGCCGACCGAAATGCAGAACCTCCGCACGTTCGTGGAGCATCTGCCGCTCACGCTGCAAAAGCGGTTCAGCCGTTGGCTACCGGGCGGCGCGTTCGCCGGCATCTTCGATGCCGAGCGGGACGGCATCGGGAGCGTCGACAAGCCGATCGGCGTGTTCAACCTCCAAGCGTACCGCGACAATATCCGCGTGCTCCAGCCGCTGATGCTGGAAATCTTCTACCGGCTGACGATCCTCGTCGAGAGCCCGCACACCCGCAGCCGCCCCAAGCTGCTCGATATCGACGAGGCGCACCACGCGCTCCGCGTGCCCGAGTTCCGCGACTACATCGTTGCCAAGGTGCGGACGTGGGGCAAGTTCTTCGGCGGGATCAACCTGTGGTCGCAGTCGCCCAAGGAGTTCCTTGAAACGCCGGGCTGGGACGCGGTTCGCAGCGCGGCCACGACGTTCATTTTCATGGCCGACCCGAGCATGGACGTGGAGCTCTACAAGCAAACGTTCCTGATCGACGACACGGTTTGCGAGGCTATCTCCAAGCTGACGCCGCGCCGTGAAATGCTGATCGTCCAGCCGGAAATGGGGATCGTCCAGAAGGTCGTCCTTCGTCCCGAGCCCGAGCAATACGTCATCAACACCAGCAAGCCCGACGAGTCCGCGCTCCGCGACCAGCTCGTGAGCGAGTTCGGCTTCGATGAAGGGCTTCGCCGGACGGTGAAGGAGATCCAGCGCCGCGCCAATGCGGGCGTGGATGCGGTGGCAGCAGAATGATGAAGGAGGACGACACGATGAGGCTTTCCCTAATCCGCCGTGCGGCTGTCGCCGCGTCGGCTTTAGCCGTCGCCGTAGCGGCGCCGGCTTCCGCTCAGTGGGCGGTGATCGATGGTAGCAACCTGATCCAGAACACGCGCTCGGCTATCCAGTCGATCGACCAGCTTCTCGAAATGAAGCGGCAGGGCACGCAGGCGATCAGCAACGCGAAGCGCCTGACCAATCTCGACGGGATGCTGTCGCAGGTGCGGCGGACCACCAGCCAGCTTGACGACGAGCAGCTTCGTTCAGTCGCGAACGAGGTCTATCGCACCAATCCGGGCGCACCGGGAGCGCTGGCACGCATCCAGGCGCAGCTACGCGCGCAGGGTGGCCCCGCCGCTAAGGACAATGCGCTATCGCGTCTCAGCGCCGCGCTTGGCGCCAGCCGTGCCGACGCCGCGCTCGGCAACTACAGCGGCATGTATTCGCGATCGGACACCGCCGCGAACCTCACCCGTGGGATCGCGGACGTCGAAACCGACCGCGCCAGCCTTGCGCGGAGCATTGACGACTATGCGGCCCAAGGCTCGCGCCTAGGCGACAATAACCTCGCCGCGAGCGTGCAGCACATGGCGACCGGCAATCTGCTCAACGCCCGTCAGATGAACAAGATGATGGAAGCGCAGAACCTCGTCGCGCAGCAGAACCAAGAGAGCATGAACCGCGAGCTGGCCCAGGAGTCGGCGCGGCTCGAATCTCATATCCGTGCCATCCAGAAGGCCAACGCGGCTCAGAATGTCACCTTGAGCGACATTTCCGCGCGGCCGGTTCAATAAGGGAAGAGCGAATGAACACGGCGCTTTTGGCGGTTGGGGCCATCGCCCTAGCGGGGGCTTCATTCGGAGCGGGGCGCGTGACGTGCCACGCATCCGCAACCGCCTCAGCGCCGCCTGTTACCACGGCGACGGGTGCAACCACCGCACCCGCGGTTCCGGCGACCGCTTCCGCATCATGCGAAAGCAAGGATGAAGTCGCAGAGATGATCCGCAATCGAAAAGCGGAGCATGAAGAGGCTGTGCGGCGCGCAAACAAGCGCGCCGCCCAGCCAAGCGGCGTGTCCTATATCAATCCAGTTCCAGCCCCACCGCCCGGCCAATAATCATGAAAATTAGCCGGAAAATTGGCGCCCTTGCTGGCGCAGCCGCCCTAGTCATGCCTACGATCGCGATGGCGATCACGCCGGAGCAGAACAGGAACCCCGAAACCTTCAACGCGACCTATGGTGCTTTCATCAATCAGATGGAGGGCAAGCTTGCTCCCCTTCTCAGCACCAGCAGCGAGTACGGCCGCTATATCTACGTGTTCTTGACCGGCTTGTCCGTCATCTACGCGGTGTTTCATCTTTTCCGGTACGTCTCAGGGAACGCCAACATCGGCGTGCTCGTCGAGAAGGGCATCTATCTCCTGTTCGTATGGGGGCTGATGACCTCCTATTCGACGGTGACATATTGGGTATTCGGCGGGTTCACGGAGCTTGCCGGCGTGATGCAGAAGAGCATCCTACGCGACGACAAGCTGATGGGGCCGGCCGTTCACCTCTTCAAAGTGGCGGAATCGCTGCAATGGGACTCTGGCAACATTCTCGTCGACGGCGTTCAGTCCGTCGCCCTTTACTTCTCAACCCTGATCCTCGGGCTATTGCTGGCGATCGTCGGCGCTCTCGTCGCCGCGTGGCCGGTTTTCGGCTACTTCGTCGCCAAGATCATCGGCCTTTCGCTGATCCCTACCCTTTTGATCCCGCAGCTCAGCTCGCTCTTTGATGGCTGGATGCGCCTGTTTTTCGGCTTCGCCATCTTCACGCTGGTGGGCCGTGCGGTGCTCGTCGGGATCGTGCTCATTGCCGAGATCCTTTTCGGCGCGGCCTACGGCTCCGCTGTCCCTGTCTCGATGCTCGGGGCGATCGACACCATTCAGGACGTCCTGATCGCGGATATGTTCTTCCTGCTCGGGATCGTCTTCCTCTCCGCGACCGGCTTCACGGTCGGAAAGATCACCGGGGGCGGTGCGGTCAACGTTGGCGTCGGCAGCGCCATGCAGACCGGCGCCCGCCTGCTAGCTGGTAAGGTAATCTGATGAACAGTCCGCAGAAGATCCCGCTGGATAGCGGGCTAGACGACAACACGCAGCTTCCCGACACCGAGGGACGCCGCCTCGCGAACACACGCAGCGTTCAGCAGCTCGCGCGCGCCAGGACGCTCCAAAATGCGCTGATCGTTGTCACGATCCTTTCGTGCCTCGTCTCCGCGATCAGCATGTTTGGCTGGATGTCGGCTACAAAGCGGTTCGCTCAGAACGTCCGCGTCGCCTTCGTGAAGATGGCGCCTAACGGCTCCACGCAGGTCGAGTATTACGAGGACGGCGCAGAATCTAATCGCTGGTTCCAAGCGACCATCAACAAGTCGCTGATGGACTATGTTGAGCATCGCTATCAGGAGAAGCACGGCACGATCAGCTATGATTGGGGCTACGCCATGCAGTTCATGAGCGATGCCGTTCAGAAGCAGTTCGTCAACGGCTTCAACGCCGCGAAGGTCGCAGCAGCGTTCGAGGCGAGCCAGAGCACCGGCGAAACCGAGGCGACCGTCCGCGCGATCGATCACGACGAGATTATCACGCCCGACGGCCCGAAGGACGACGACGGACAGCGCATCGTCCATTCGACGATTTACCTCCGCCTGACCAAGCCGGCCGCAGATGGCCGCGTGCGCGACGTCGAGAACAAGATCCTTCGCGTCGTCTGGCACTTCCGCCCGAAGTCCGAACTCAACACCGAAATGCTCCGAGCCAATCCGCTCGGCATCGCCATCACCCAGGAGCGCATGACCGATGATCCTACGCCCGTCGAAGCGACTACACCGGCAGTGGTGCCCGGAGCGCCGCTCCCAGCCGCAGCCCCAGCGACGGGAGCGCCAGTTGCGCCCGCTGCTCAGTAGCGCCGCAGGCGTCGCGCTGGCGCTTACCGCGTCCAGCGCCCCGGCCGACGTGCTCCCGCGCGGGATGCGCGTTCCCACCGTCGAGACGAACGGAACCTGCCAGCGCCTCGCAGCGCGGCCAGGCCATCGCTACTCGCTTCGCGCCAACATTCAGGTTGCCACACGCGTGTCGTTCCCCAGCCCGATCGAGGTGTTCGAGACTACGCTACCCAAGCTTTGGGACGTGAGCACCTACGACGGCTCGCTTTGGGCGCGGCCGAACTCGACCACGCCGGAGGGGGCTCGTACCGGCGTATCCGTCCGCCTGAAAAACGGCGATCACTATGATTTCGTCTTCTATGCAGCCGACAATCTCAGCCCCAGCCGGTCATGCGTCATCATCACGCCGCGTCAGGCGCGCTATCGCGGCCCAACCGCGGCGGACCTCGCCGCCCAGCAGGCCGAGGAAGAGGCGAAGCAAGCCGCCTTCGACGATACGGTTGAGAATATCCGCCGTCAGGCCGAGAACCAGGCCAACGACGCGATCAAGGCGTTCCAGTATTCGATGAACACCGCCTACGAATGGCGGCCGGCATCGAAGCAGTCGGCCGGTATGAACGGCCTTATCTCCGCCGCCTACGACGATGGCCGCTTCACCTATATTCGCATCCGCACCACCGGCTACGGCCTCCCGGCCTTGTCGGCGCGCGATGGCGATAAGGATCTCGTCGTCCAATACACCTACGACGACCTCACCGGCGTCTATACCGTGCTCGGCCTGTTCGACACGCTGCGCCTGTCAGTCGGCACGAGCGCAATCGACATTCGTCGGAAGGGCTAATCATGGCGCTATCCACCAGCAGCAAGCCGAAGATCGAGGGGCTTGGAACGTCGGATCGCAAACTCGCGATCATGAAGCCCGAGCACATCAAGCGCGGCATCCTTATCCTTCTCGGTATCGCGACGTTGCTCGTCATCGCGGCTGTGTGGAAAGGCATATCGAATAGCCGCAGCTTCGAGGCACGGCAGGAGGCGCGGCGCGCCGAACGATCGAAGCGCGAGGACGCCGCGGCCGATAAGGCCGCCGAGGCGAACAACAACCCGGCCGCGAGCTTTCAGCAGGACGTCGCCACCTTCCAGCGCAACGGCGTCGCAGCCGATCCCGCCGCAGCCGCTACGACTGCCCCGGCAGGAACCACCGCCGCGACGACCGGCCCCGATGCCACGTCGGTGAAGCTGCAAGAGGCGATGAACGAAGAGCGGTTGCGCGCTTACAAGGATATCCGCGAGCCTTTGGCGCTTGCGGTTCCGAATGGCGACAAGCCGGTTGGCACGACCACCAGCGCCAGCGTTCGCCAAGTCAGCCAGCCGGAGCCCGAGGCGCAGGCTCAGGCGCAAGCCCAAGCCCCGGCCGATGCCGAAACCCAGGCGCTGCTACAGCAGCGCGCGCGCCTAGCCGAGCAGCTTCGCTTGCTTGAGCAGAGCGCGGCAGGAGCACGCTAATGAACCGTCTCGCTCTTCTCACCGCCGTTGCCGCGACAGCGCTCGCAGGCCCCGCGCTCGCCCAGGTCGACCCGAACAACGCTCAGGCCCTCGCCAACATGCTCCGTCTGATGACTCAGGCGCAGACCGCGACGAACGCACCCGCCCCGCCAGCGCCCGCCCCGGCTGATGCCGGCCCGGCCGCTGGCCCGGGCGTTGTGGAAGGATCTACCGTTGCCGGCGCCGGCGCGGATCAAGCCGCCGCAGCGGCGAAGGCTGCACCGGACAAGCCGCAATATACCGGCCCCACCGGACGTGTCGCGATCGGCACGCTCGCGGCCGGCACGCTCAGCACGACGGTAATCAGCGACTATCCCGGCCCGTGGAAAGGGACGCTCACGCAGCCGATCTATACGATCGATCGCAAGTACGTGCTGTTCCCCGAGGGAACCGTCGTCGTCGGTCGCGTGGCGCGTGTCGGAGGCGTCAACGAGGCGATCAACAACCGCCTCGCGCTGATCCCCACCGAGCTCGTCCGCCCCGATGGAACCGCGTTCAAGATCAACCAGAACGCCATCACGGACGACAGCGGCACGGCCGGCCTCGCTGATAAGGTCGACTACCATTTCACCGCCCAGGGCGCCGCGATCGGCGCCTATGGCGTGATCGACGCGCTCCCCGATTTGGTTCGCAAGGTGACGGGGGCCGACCAGCAGAACAACAGCGTGACGCTCGACCTCAGCAGCCAGCAGGCCGGCTATATCCTGCAAAAGTACCTGTCGCTCGTCCCCACCGTCACGGTTCGCGCGGGCACGCGCTTTCAGGTGTTCTTCGTCGAGGAAATGGAGGTGCCGCTAGGCCACCCCCGCGCACCCTATCAGCTCACCAACTACAAGAGGGGCCAATGACGCCGCGCGCTATTCTCCCGACGGCGATTGCTACGCTCGCGCTTGCGCTGGCGGGTTGCGCCGCGCCGCGCTCCGCAACCGCCGTCGTCACACCCGAGACGATCCGGCCGCCAGTAGCGACGGGGCTCGATACGCTGGTGCGTATGAAGCTCCCCGACAACCTCCCGAACGTCGAAGCCGCAGCTCGCTTCGTGCTGCGCGGCAGCGGCTACGAGTTCACGACCTATTGCGCGCATTGTCCGCCCAAGGCCCCGACGATCGCCAAGGAGCCTGTTTCGCCGCTCGCGTACACCGGAGGCATCACGACCGTTCGTCGGGCGCTGCTACTCGTGGGAGGATCGAAGGTGCGCTTGATCGTCGACGACCGCGCGAAGGTTGTCACCTACGACGAAATGGCCGCACTGTGAGGCGCGCCCTCGTCATCGTCGTGGCAGCGCTGGCGCTCGCCGGCTGCACCCACAAGCGGCTTAATCCGGTGACGGTGAACGTCGCTCCCCCGCAGCCGGTCTATCTCGAGCCGGCAGCGGGTCGCGTCGTGTCGGCGGTGCTCGTCGACCTCCCACCCGATCCCAGCCCCGCCCCGGCTCCCGCCCAGGTGCCGGCCGCAACTCCTAGCGCTCCGCGCCGTTAACCAGATCATGATGCTTTCGGGGGCAAAGCGACCTTGAGGTAAGGAGGCGATGATGCGGCCAATGTCGGACAACGAGATCAGCGCCATGCGCGAGCGCGTGTGGAACAAGATCGGCCCGACGCTTCACGTCTTCGCCCACTTCCTCGCGACGTTCATCGTTGTCTATTTGCTGTGCGGCTTCGCCGGCACGCCCACGCACTTTTCGCGCGGAGGCTATTGGCTGCAATTCGTGGCACTGATGGTGCCGCTCGCAGCCTACGTCTATTTCGGCATGTTCAAGAAAGACGCGCCGCACTTCCGGTAAGCGGGCGCGGCGGGCTCAGAAACTCGCCATCTTTGCCGTGATCGCCGCGACGTAGTTTTGTGTCTCCCGATAGGGAGGTATCCCCCGGTACTTCTGCACCGAGCCCTCGCCCGCGTTGTACGCCGCGAGGGCCATGCTGACGTCACCGCCATAGCGGCGCAGCAGGTTGCGAAGATGCCTCGCGCCACCCGCGACATTCTGGATCGGATCATAGGCGTTCACGACGCCCAGGCCGCGCGCGGTGCCGGGCATGAGCTGCATAAGGCCCATAGCACCCTTCTTCGACGTCACGCCCTCGCGGAACCGAGACTCCTGCCACACGACGGCCCGCAGCAGGGATTCGTCGAGGCCGAAGACCTCCGCCGCGGCCGAGATCAGCGGCCCATATTTGCCAGCCAGGTTTCGCGTGCTCGATCGCGTCGCCGGCGCTGCGTTCGCATATCCCGCTTGCTCGCCAACTACTCCGGGTTCGGGCAGAGCCCGACTGACATAGGGACGCGCGCCGTAGGCGCTCGTATTCGCAACCGGCGCGGCGATCGGAACCGGGGCCGGAGCGGGTGCCGGCTCGTCGCGATAGGTGCCGCGCTGGACGAACGTGCCGGCGTTGCCGACGACGACAGCGCCTTTGGCCGTCACCTTGTAGACTTCCGCGTGCGCGGCGCTGCCTACCCCCAAGGCGATCATGACGGCGATCGCGGCCGGCGCTTTGATTTGCATCCGGCGATCGTATCACGGCAGGCCGCAGATGCACGGAAAAAGTCATCAATTCTATGTAGCGCCGCGCACCCAGCGGGGGGGTGACGACCGCCCAAGCGGCTGATATGTTTGCTTCGCACATTCGCGGCGATCCTTCTTAGGATCGCATCGTGCGATTCTTTGGAGGACGCCTTCACCCTAAAATGGAGGTTATCATGAAAAAGAATCGTGGTGCACAACACGCCCAGCCTCAACAGGCTGTATCAGAGGAGCAAGCATTGCTCGTTCAACGTCGCTCACAACAGAGTGATATGAATGACAATCAGCCTACGACTCGCGATGAACTCGCGGCTCTACGGGCTGAAGCTTCGTCTCAAGCTGCAAAGATCGATCAAGCCTTTCTAGGCTTCGAGAAGGTCTCGATGCAGGTCAACAGCGTGACGGTCAAGTTTGACACGTTGAATGTTCAAGAGCGACTTTTGTCGTTGGAGAGCATCGATCGCGGTCTTGCTCAGGCAAGCTCGCGTTTTGAAAACGTGGCGGATTCGATCAAGCGTATCGATCAGCGTCTCGCGGATCTTGAGCGCGCCAAAGATGAGTCTGTTAAGGCTCAGGCTAAGTTCGATAGCCAGCTTACGGTCCTAAAGTATGTCTGCAACACTATTGCGATTTTCGTGATTGGTGCGGCTGGTCATGCTGTCGGTCCTAAGCTTGTTGAGCTTATCTCGGCTGTGTTGAAGTAGCTCTTGCACGTAGATCCTCTTAGGATCGAAACGCTCTAGCTAAAGGGGGATAGGTTTTCCTATCCCCTTTTTTCTTGCCCTTCCCCGATCGCCACTGATAGCTTTCCGGCACGATGAACCGGATTGCTTGTTAGGAGCGCCATCGATGTTCGCGATCGGACCAAGACAGCCCAAGCCGCAACCGCAAGGTAATGGCGGCGCCTTCCTTGGCGGCACCATGCTCGTCCTGTGCGCCGTCAACGCGTTCGGCAACGCGATCGGCTTCGGCTTCGAGGGCGCCGGCTATCTGCTCAGCGGCCTATTGGCCGCTGGTGGGCTGATGTACGCGCTCGCCCGGATCAGCGAGGGCGACCGCGACCTGTGGTGGCATCCGCTTTCGGCATGGCCGATCGCTGCCGCGATCGTCTGGTGGGCCACCTTCACAGGGTTCAATTACATGGCCGTCCAGACCAACCCGACCCTCTTCGGGGACGCCGGCGGGCTCACGGACAGCAGCATGGCCCGCTTCCTGCCGTTCTACGCGACGCTTTGGTTCAAGGCGGGTGGTTTCGCGCTGATCGCCGCGGTGCGCCTGGTGCAGCACGCGTTGGAGAAGAAATACCAGTATTAAGGGGGGGAAGCCTCCCCCTGAGATCGAGCCGCATTCAGCGTCTCGCTCTACCCCCTCAGCGGGGGCACGCCCCCGCAACGCCCCCACGATGAAACGGCGCCGGAGATCCCGGCGCCGTTGCTATTTTGGGCGGCGAGCTGGCGCGGCCGGCTTGTCGAGGCCGAGCACCGGCACCATCGCAATAGCCTTGTCGGCTACCAGCCAGCACCCCGCGACTTGTGCGGCCGTGGGATTGCTCACCGGCTCCGCATCCTCGGTCTTGTCCATGCGTCGGGCGACATGCCGCCACACGTTAAGCCGCAGCACGCCCTTGTGCATGTTGACCATCGCCGGTGTCGTGAAACGTGCAACGTGCGCCTCAACCCGGTTCGATAGATCCTCCTCAATCGTCTGCACGGCCTCTCCGAAGCGCCGTGCGCGCGCCGCGTCGGTGCGTTCGGCGTTGGCGATGTAAAGAAGGATATTGCAGCGAGTGAGCTGGCCCAAGCGCTCGGCGTCGCGGCCCAGGACCTCGCGTGCTTCGCCTTCCGCCTCACTACGGGCCACTATCTCGCCGGACGACATGGTTTGTCCGACCGCGATCGTCGACGTCGACGCGCTCACCACGCTCAGCGCCCCCATCCAGATCCAGCGCGACCCCATAGCGTCCCCCTCTTACCCTTGCGATCGACCCCGCCGCTCGGCCACAACGATCGTGACGGTGACGGACGGCGCCTTGCAGCGTCGCACGTACTCATGCCGTCAAAGGAGGTGTATTCCTATCCAACATAGTGACTTGGCACAGTTGCTTATTGGCGGAGCGATGCTCTGTATCGCGTTCGCCACCTTGGTGCTCAAAATCATCGAGGTCGCTCGTAAGGGCGAGTAAGTGACGGGGGGTCGGCGTCTTGCAGCGCCGGCCTCCTTTTTTCAGAGGCTCTATAAGTTAGGGGCCGGCGTCTTGCACCGCCGACCCCCAGTTTGAGCGCAGGATGCTCGCACACCCCGAACTCAGGTAGATGCACTCCATTTCCGAGTGACCCAGCGCCCTCGATATACGCCCTTGGGTGTTACTCTTCAATGACCGTCGAGAGCGGCCCTGCAGGGCCGCAGCGGCCTACCGGCCACGATGCTTGTTAGGCGGGAAAGGGGCGCGCGGCCCCCTTCCCCAGCAAGCTGAATAGCACCCCCGTGTTGTCGCTTCGCTCCGGCCCGCGCCAGGGTGCGATTCAGCTTGCCCCCCATCCCCACGCTGCTCGCCGCGAAGGCAGGGCCGC
>Ga0325401_1000457_pt1 | contig 29271 bp, 15 predicted proteins | sample PopdelMetagenome_FD_205666 | JGI IMG/M metagenome (GOLD analysis project Ga0325401, IMG submission 205666) | Populus deltoides microbial communities from Bellville, Georgia, United States - Xylem-PdKOR-R2 | ecosystem: Host-associated > Plants > Phyllosphere > Stem > Wood/Secondary xylem | place...
TGATTCGAGTTTACATTGAAGTTCTAATATTGGGGTTCAAAAAATTCACTAATGATCTATACCTTCCTTAGATTTTGATAATTACTAGCTCGCTCTAAGTCGTAAATTAGAAAAAAAAAAAAAAAAAAAATTAACGTGAAACAATATTCACTTTCAATGTGATTTTAAACCGAAAAAAAAAATCAAATCTTAGTTGATATCTTGAAAGCAAGTTTTAATTACAAAAAAAACTCTAATAATTTTACTGTGGATGCATTAAAAAAACATAAAAATAATACATCGCTTATGTATTTTCATGGAAAATTCTTTAAAAATATCATCAAACTTGCCTCTATCAATTAACCTTGAAGCCTCCCGCCGTGAGCCCCTAGACCCTTGCTTAGCTTAAATTACAAATGAAATCATGGTTTGGTATAATACGACTTGATTAATTAATTTAACAGGTTAAAAAAAGTGGAAAACTAGTCTAAAAAGTTCCCTAGCTAAAAAAAAAATAACATAATATTATTTTTTTTATAAAAATTAAAACAATAATATATTAAATTGAGCTAACTTAACCCGTGAAATTCATAGTTGAATCATAGGCTCAGTTTGTAGTGGCATTCTTCACAGCTTGACCACACTAAAAATCTAGCGACTGGAATCAGTACCACCATGTTTGTCCCTTCACTCTCCCATTCCAAAAATAAAATAGCCATCAAAGTTTCCTTCTCTCTCAGTCGACTACCAACAACAACAGAGAAACAACATCCACAAACCCAGTAGTCGATTCCTCCATCACCAGCCATAGCAACGCCATCCCTTTTTCCTAGCAGGGGTGTCCTTCGCAGTGTGTCCTCATCAGAGATATATATTAGTGATTATTTATTGTGGATATATTTGGAAAAATAATTAATTTGTGATTGATTTATTTATGTTGTGTAATGGAAAGAAACAAATCAAAATCTGAGTTTTTATTTATCACTACTTCAAACCTCATCCCATAATAATAATAAAAAGTAAGGATTATGTTTAATTCATTGTCAAATCCAAATCTCAAATCATTATCCTATGAGTTTTTTTTCTTCTAATAAATATAAATATTTATTTTAGGTAAAACATTGGCATGCATGCACGCATAATAAATATTTTTATCATTAAAATTAAATAACAACACAATTGGATAAAATATTTAAGAGTAATTTTTATCTTCTATTTAACATAATAAAATCTTTAGAGATTAATTAGAACTCCTGTTTACCATGAAATAAATAAGCAAACACTTTTATTATTCTTACTTCCCCTGCACATGATTTTGAAGGCAATATATATGGGTGCCCTTGTCCGGTGGCTCTTCAAAGGTCACAGACTTCCTCAACTGTTGATGACAGGGGGCGGGCGGGCGGTGCTAACCATGGTCCAAGGCGCCAAGGGACAAAGGGGCCGAAAGCACAAGACAAAGGGGATAAGGTGGTTCTCATTTTCCAGTCCCCCCACCCCCCACAGAAGAAAGAAAGAGCTATGTGCCCTCTTATTTCTTCCATGATCGATCCTTCACTGAACTTTTCTATGTGCATTTCATTTCACATTTGATTTTATGGGGCTGTATATTGTAAACCACCTCATCAAATGAGACTTTGGAGTCCCCTCTGTGGGTCAGTTTTCTTTTTGTATCTCACCACTTTGAGATTTCGGGGCTAATTCATTCGATCAGAAAGTGGAAAAACAGTCAACTTAGATGGTGGTTGATAATGTGATAAGTGAAATTTTTTTTTTAAAGTGTTATTTTATTTTAAAATACATTAATATAATATATTTTAAATTTTTTAAAACTTATTTATAATATCTATGTATCAAAATAATTCAAAATTACAATAAAAAATTTAATTTAAAGTAAAAAAAATTAAAAAATCTTCAAACACACTCTTAATATAATATGTTTGGCAAGTACAGCTTGCATTCGTGTATATTTATTATTGTAGTTTATGACGATACTTTTTAAAAATATTTTTTTATTGAAAATATATTAAAATAATATTTTTTAATATTAATATATTAAAATTATAAAAAAAACATTTAAAAAAATCAATTTAATATTTTTTAATATAAAAAATAATTTAAAAAGTACTTTAAGAACTACAACAACGTAAAAAAATTTCCAACAACGTCAAAAAATTTCTTCAAATTTCCAGATATTTCCAGATTAAGCAAGTTACATCTTTGAAAAACAGGATGGAAAGAAACATTGTTAAACTCCTAGCCAAAAAAGAAAGAAAGAAGGAAAGAAAGAGGGATCCAAGAACTTGCCTTTGGATTCTCGACTTAAAAATGGTACTACTTATATAGTTTCCGTACTCCTTGGAATGTCTAAGTGGATGGAGATTGCTGCTGCTGCGTCCCCTTAAATTAACCCTACTGCATTGAAGCTTCAACTCAGAGGTCACATGGAGTCAGGTTCACCAAAACACCCACATAGCTTGCAAAAACAATTTCCGACGATCAAAGAGGAGGATCGTCGGAAAGAAATCGCTTCCTCAAACAAGCACCGGTGGCCTTTGAGAAATTCGTAAGGTTAACATCGATCTATGTAATAATTAAAAAATATTTATTTTAACTATTGCATAATTAAATATAAAACAGTGTGCGGGTAAACCTACGACTACGAGGGTTGCTTATTGCCCGATCGAGGAGTGAAATTCAAGTCTTGCGTTTAGACCCCCAAAAGGGTTTTGCTTACGGATTTTCTTTATTTCATAGCCGCATCAAGTTTGTTCAAGGGTTTGAAATTTATCCGAATTTGCAGAGTTTATATTGCTTGCTAAATCTTACACCTAGCCGACTATATATATATATATATATATATATATATATATATATATATATATAGGTGGAAATCCAGGCATGCAATCCATGAGTCAGCATATCGGCTCTCCCTGCTTGCCGCTTTCCCATATGAAAAGAAATGGATTTTCATGACATGTAATTTCCTTTGTAAAGTCTGGCAATAAGAACCCTATCCGATATATTATAAGGATTGAAGGTAATCAAATGCTTTTTCAAATATATATTTTTAGTTTTGTGATGGCTAAGGATTGTAGTTCATTCTCTTTTACAAAATTATATATATTAATTAATTAAAAAACAAGAAAGAAAATAGAAAACCAACCTATACATTATTACATGCCGTTGTCATCCCTGTTAAAAAGGTTAAAAAAACTAAGCAAGCACTTTTAGGACACTCTTTTAGAACAAGGGACCCAGTTTGATGACTCAATCAGTTCCAAAAAGAAAAGAAAAGTGTTTTGTCTGACTCAGAATGACGCGGAGGGAGGTTGGGCGACGAAGAAAACCCAAATTCTCCCATCAATGACAGCTTGACCACTCCACAGTGGCATCCTTAAAGCGAGTTCTACCACCACCCGAAATGGGCGTAGGATTAGCAGAATCTATTGAAAGATTAGAGCTCTCATCTCCTGATAACATGTCAAATTTGTGTTCCTGTGAATCTACAAGTGTTTTTCCTCGGCAAGAACAGAGTGTTGACAGGAAGAGAGGTTTTGTTTTTTTTCTGCAGTTGAATCCAAGATCCCTTGCATTGACAAGTATTTTGCAAACCACGTTGTTTGAATGTTATAAATTGACAATCTTGTAGTCGTTTTTTTTTTTAAAAATTTAATTCAGAACTAAAAATTTGATAAACTTCATTATCTTGTAGTAAGAGAGCAAATCCTCTGTTATAATTATTGGAATTATTTTAAACCTGTAAATAATCTTGTAGTAAGAGGCATGTATAGGGATGTTCAACCCACCATTTCCTTAGAAGAAGAAGAAGAAGAAGAAGATAATATTTTTCTAATATAGAACAATATTTTTATTTTATTTTTTATATGTTTTAATTCATCATAAATTGATAACCACTTGAATCATTGAATTATTAAAAGAATTAAAGCTAAAGAACAATTAAAATTAATTAAAAGTAACGGTCACGAATTATATTGGCGGGAAGGAAAAAGAACAGTAAGGTGTGAACTGAAGTTGTAAAGTAGGTCCCATCCTGTGGAATTTTGGGCACGCTCTAGACAAGCAACCTCTCCACTTTCGGTGTGCAAAAATTTGGACTTTACTGCATACTCCAATCGTATATTATATAAACACACACATTACAATTCCATTGTTACTCTACCAAGCTTCGCCTTCTCTCTTCTTTAATTACACACACACACACACACACAATCTACTCCTTTCTTTTGTCAATCTCTCTTTTTGAAGCCCACAAAAAAAGTTTTTGAGTCCAAACCATTCGAGATTTGCAGTTTTTGAGAGATTCTTGAATGGTCTTGGCTTCTGGTCATAGCAATAGGTTCCGGTTTTGGAAGTTCTAACTAGTTTTTAGACCAAGTTTTTTTTTTCTTGTTGAATTCACTATCTAAATTTGCATTTAAGGCAAATTTCTGGCTTCCGGGTATTGGTTAAAATAAGTTTTTAGATTCATTTCAAACTTCATCTTGTGACTAAATTCTGAGGGGGTTAGTGGGAGTTTAATACTTTAATCATAAGAAAGTCGAGTTTCAAAGGAAAATGATTCAGTTCTACAATGGGTACAACCTGTGGAAGTTGTGCTTGATTCTTGGTAAAAGATCTAGTGTTGATAAGAGCTTTTATTTTTGGATTTTTCAAATCTTTAATAGATACAGTCTGGGGACTTAGCAAGAAACCTTCCTTACTCTACTCTGTTTACTCTGTTTATCTGTTTTTTGTTTTCCTGTTCATTTCTTTTTCACTCTAGGTAGATTGAGATAATGGGAGGGGCTTCATTGCCACCGGGATTTCGTTTTCATCCAACTGATGAGGAATTGGTAGGGTATTACCTGCATAGGAAAGTTGAAGGGCTTGAAATTGAGCTTGAAGTGATCCCCGTGATCGATTTGTACAAATTCGATCCATGGGAGTTGCCAGGTAACTTCTCTTCTAGTAGCCCATCTAATGTTATGTTTATAAGATGTAAAGAGAAAAATTGTTATCGATGATTTGTAATGCTTCGTCAAAGTTTCCTTACTCCTATCCAAGAAATGATTGGCATGAGAATGTGAATAGTCAATGCCCCTTGGTTTGAGAGAGGTAAATATGACGCATACAACGCTACTTGCCTTTTAGATATCTTTGGGATATGGATTGGTTTTTCGTGGGCAAGTTATGACCTAAGCTCAATAAATTCATACGTTGTTGCTTTAGATTTAACTTGTTATGGTTCGAAAGAAGCTTCAGTATTGCTGTCTGAAGTCTGAACACAGATATTTTTTAGTATTGGAAAAGCACTTTTTTGTTTTGTTTTCTTTATGCTTGATATCTTTTTTGTTTTTGGATTAATCTGATCTCAAGAATACTTTTATCGGTGGAGCCTTCAACAACTTTTTTCTTGCAAAGTCCGGTTCGGCCGGAAACTTTCATTTTTCAGTAACAGTTTATTCAAAGGAAAGCACTACAAGAAACAGTTCCGCCCTTTAATTTTCATATCACTCTTTTCCTGTCGATCACATTGTTCTCAGAACTTGGAAATCTAACTTAGTTTCAATATGTGATACGCAGAGAAGTCATTCCTGCCGAAACGAGATATGGAATGGTTCTTCTTCTGTCCCAGGGATCGTAAGTATCCAAATGGTTCGAGAACAAATAGAGCCACTCAAGCTGGCTACTGGAAGGCTACTGGTAAAGACCGGAAAGTTGTCTGTCAATCTGCCGTGACTGGGTATAGAAAGACTCTCGTTTTCTATCGCGGACGGGCTCCTTTAGGAGACAGGACAGACTGGGTAATGCATGAGTATCGCCTCTGCGATGATCTTTCTCAAGGATCACCCAATTTTAAGGTAAACACATTTAAGTTCAATGCCTGTTGAACCTATATTTGAGTTGTTTAGAAGACTGAGAAAGCATCTGGTTACTTTATTTCTCCAGGGAGCTTTTGCTTTGTGCCGTGTTGTTAAAAAGAATGAGCAAGGTTTGAAGATGAGGGATCCACAAGGTGAGCCTAAAGCCAAAAAGGTTGGAAGTAGCTCGAGCAATGTGGATTTCACCTCTAATGTAGTCTCGAACGAGCCTTCGAACATCTCATTTGGCATGTCTTCTCAAGCAAGTTACCTGTATAACAATGGGAATCAATATTCAACTCCTATTGCGTCTCCTTATCAAGTCACAACAGTGTCAGAACTTGAGCCAGCTGCTTCATTGGAAAGCAATCCTCCAAGCCATTGGATCTCACCCGAACTAATTCTTGATTCCTCAAAGGTATAGCTTAGGTGAAACGTAATTAATAGACTACATTTCTATACAACGAAGATTTTTTAATCTTTTCTATGGTTTTGTTTCAGGACTATCCACAAGTACATGAAGCTGCATCTCAATACTTTCCACAGTATGAGTATCCAAGCTCCATCAATACATGGCAGCCAGACACACACGGAGAATTCTCGCCAGGTTCATCATACTCGAATTTTACAGGAGAAATTGAGCATGCCGATGATCTCAGTCACATTGGGTTCATGTCACCTTACTCAGAACATGGAAACTGCATGGGTTTTGGTGGGAATGATGACATGCACTATCAAGGTTATTGACCAGATCAGTTCACTAAGATATGCACGACCCTTTGAAAAAAGAAAGGAGAGATCATTGTAGCTCTTATTTCAATGCAGGATCAGAGCATTGGAACAAAGCTCCAATTTGCAGGCAAGCAAGTGGAGATGGGAGTTTGGGGGAATATGGCGGTCTTTGGTCGCAGGAAGACAACATGGTGATTGTGATCTAGGGGTGTACCTCGAGCAAAACAATCAAGAAGGGGGGTCTCCAAGACAACGCCTTTTAATGTTTGTTCTTGGGAGGGAAATAAAGAATAAATCCCCTTCCTATGACTTGTGTTTGGTTATGTTATCTTGTTTAGTAGCTAAATGTTATTTCAGTTCCTGTTTATTTAAGTAAGGCTGCACTCCCCCCCGGTGGTAATCACTTTTATAGATTTCACTAGGAGTTGGTTAATGTCAGTTTGAATTGTCTACTCTATGGCTTTAAGAAATAAAATAAGCTTCTTTCATGGAAGAAGCTTTGATGTTGTATAAGCATTCAAAATCTCCGTTCAGCCTAGCACAAATGAAATCACCCTAATTACCAACTTTTTCCGAACGCCAGTAAAAGTCAATAATAATTTCTTTCTTAAATGCAAGCACATTAAGAGTAATGATGCCCATTCTGGTCAAAATTTGATGCAAATTGTGATGAACAAGCAACTCTCTCACATGTTTGATGGAAATCCTTGAGTGCAGATGTTACTGTGGTAGAAACCTTTGAATTCGTCACCAAATATTTTCCGGATTCTTTACCTTTTCCTTCCCCTGTTTGAAAACAAACAAATAAATTTTGTAGCAGATCTGAATGGAGCATATGTGATTATGTTAGGGTGGGGTATGATGTGGAAACTTGAGATCACTTCTGCTTCAACTTTCGTATACAACAGTTGTAGTCTTTACTCTCCATAATTTGTCAGATTGCTTGGAGCTTTTGAATGCAATATTCTCTAGAGATTTAAAGCATGATCATGACATAATCCAGTCCATAAAAAAATTTGCTTTAAGAAACCCACTTTTATCTTTTGGTCGGCCTTGTATATCAAGCTGGTTGATCATTCAGTGTCAAGGTTTCTCCGTATCCAAACAAATTCTAGCTTCTTGTGTTTGTAACTCTGGACTGGACTGGACTCTAGAGAGGTCGTTTTTAGCCAGCATTAAAAGTGTCGTCTGTATGTGTGCATGTCAATGTCTTAGGTAATTAGCATGCTATCTTTCCATTCAAAATATTTAAGAAATGTTTTTTTTTATTATCTTTTATGTATATGTGACGAGACAATCTTCATTTTATGTTAAGTGAATTGGTCCTTAGGCTCCTTTGCCATGAGAGATCACCCCATAAGGCCAATCCATCAGAGCAATACTCTTGATCAAGTTTAGCCTTCTTTTCCTCTTCTTGTTATGGTGACGAGGTAACTGACACCTCTACATCAACTTTCAAAGAGCCCTAGTAATGGTATGCGGCGACAATTCTGAATCAACTTCAAGGGAAGAGCTAAAACCAAGTGCAGGTCTTGTTTACTGTTAAATCACACGCAACTAGACTTTGACCAGAAACCGAACCAATTCTGCAGTCTAAGTAATCTTTAAAAGGAATAAATGCCGAAACTTGTTGACGAATATTCGTCCATTTCCCCAATACGAAGCTCTCCATATTGAACTTCCATTACTTTCAGGAATCGCCAATCACTTGTGTGGAGGGGAAATCAAAGGAATATTTCCTTCCAAAGTTGCAAAATATATCATTAACTAATGATTAATGGAATTAAGATGAGCAATGAGAACTCAAAAGGAAGTGCCAATAAGCAGATGGCAAATATATGTGTATATCCATCAACGGTAGTTTAGACTGTCCCCCCTCTCACTTTAGCAAGAATCTTGACAAAGAGACTACACTAATGCAACCTTTAAGAATGCTTTCCTAAAGGACCTATTATCCCCAAGCTCTTTACACACCACAACAACCAAAATTTATTCTCTGAAATGGATTCTGCCACCCCGCCCCACCCAATCCTTCTTCAAGAACACCTATACTTTGGCCTTTTGTTTGAGCGTGTGGTCGGCCCCTTTCCCTCACCAATCAAACACAGGATTTGGTTTTTCCTAACATTATGCTCCACTTAGGAAAACAAGTTGCAGCAGAAAAGAAGAGCACCATTTAATTTAATTAAACATGATCTATACTGTAGAAGAGTAAAGCTTTGCAGAGATTGAGAACCAATTATGTAATCAAAGAACCGATTTTATGTGACTTGGAAGAATACTCTAAAATGGTTTTTTTTTATATATATAGAGCCTTATACAGTATCTAGATACCTCAGTATAGACTTGCTATTTGAGGACTGCAGAAAACTTGGACTTCTTCTAGAGTTGCCCTGGAATCATCACCGAATATAGACTCCTTGCCGTCTCCTCTTTTAGCGTATGACAATCCCAGTCTGGACTTGGCTTGCCTCAAGTCACCAATTCCTGAATTGGTATCAGGTCCTGCAAACCCGCCCATGACAGGTGCTAGTGGAGGCCCGATTAGCAACCCATCAGCCCCAAACTGAGGTCCACCTCGAGCATAATCAAAGAGGGCTGCACCGCTGCCACCAACTTTGGGTAAGATGATGGGGTCAATTTTCTCAGTGTCTGTCCAATAGAAGAGAAATGCATCAAACGTGTCATAGTAATCATCTGTGCTTCTATAGCCTTCAGGGTTAAATGCACCAAACTTGAAGGACTTGTTTGTGTAACCTATGATCACACATGGTCCCTTGAAGTCAGAGCCATCATGGAAATTTGTCGCACTAAATCCGTCAATGGTGGCTTTGTAGCAGCACTTGAGCTCCCTACCTGTTCATAATTAATTTATCAAAAATGAGATTCTGCGAGAGAGAGAGAGAGAGAGAGAGAGGGAGAGAGAGAGATTTTACCCCTCAAGAATGTTTTGTCAACGAGAGATGTTGAGAAGGGAAGATCAACCTCGTGATACTTAGGTTGCGGTCTATCATTAGTATTTCTCTTGCCTATGTTCCAACCAAACAGGCTCTGAGGGCTTGTTTTCCTCCACACATGGCAGGCTGAGTTTGAGACACAAGCCATCTGCATGGAAGTGATCGAACAACATTCTCTGATATCCTCTAAAAAATTCAACTAAAATAAGTCACCTTATCCTTAGAACTCTTGTGCGTGGCCCAACGCGTGATGACATGTTGCTTTTGTATTGGTCTAACCATATTATCATTTAAAAAAAAAAGAAAAAAATGAAACCAGAACAAGTGCGGTAAACCAGCAGGGAAAGTAAAATCTTGCAATGGTTTCTGCACATGCTAACAGGTGGGAGGAGCCTCTTTAGATAACACTAGTTACATGACCGGTATGATGCCGCGGGGTCAATAATTTTTATATAAAAAATATTAAAAAAAATTAAGATTTAAAAGTATTAGGTTTTTTTGAAAAGCTATACCCAAGAGTCTTGGGTGTGGCTGCAACGCCTGATCCAAGAGTAATATTTATAATATTAATAATAACATTAAACTTGCATGACCCAAGTTTAAGTGGGTCTAACTGCAATACCAGATCCAATAGTCTTGGATGTGGGTCTGGCTTCAAGGTCGTGTCATAAAAGTGTGTTAATTAAATAGATTAATTAAAAAGAAAAAAACAAGAAAAAAACCAAAAGGAAGAAAAAAATTAATGAAGAAAAAGAAAAAAAATCTAAATTAACTGGATTAACCCTTCAAACCAGGTTAACCCGTCAAACTTTGGATTCATGTCGTGAAAGTTTGATAACTAAATAGAAAAAAAAATTGACAAGTTAACACAAAATTAACTAGCTAACCTGTTAAACCAGGTTAACTCGTCAAACCCGGGATTCGTGTAATGAAAGTTTGATAACTAAATTAAACGAAAAAAATTAATTAAAAAAAAAAAACAAACAAAAAGGCATCAACCTTTTCACTGTGGACTCAGTATGTAGTCTACAGTTAAAGACATAAAAACAACAAAAAAGCAAAAAGAAAAAAAACTAAAAGCATCAGTCGATAACTAAATAGAAAAAAATTTAATATTGATGAACTAAATTAAATAAAAAAATAGTAAATAAAAAGAAACAATAAAAGAAAAAAAACTTATAAGAAGAAAAAAACTAATGAAGAAAAAGAAATCTAAATTAACTGGGTTAACCCGTCAAACCTGAGATCCGTGTCATGAAAGTTGATAACTAAATAAAAAAAATTTAATATCAACAAACTAAAAAAAAATTAATTAAAAAGAAAAAAAAAGTATCAACCTTTTCACCGTGGACTGCACTGTGCAATCCACAGTGAAAGGCATAAAAAAAGCAAAAAATAAAAATAAAAACTAAAGGCTTCAGCCTTTTCACTGTGGACTGTATATAATATTAAAAGATGAAATCGGAAAAACAAAACTAATGAGAAAAAAGAAAAAAAATCTGAATCAACCGGGTTAACCCGCCAAATTAGGTTAACCTGTCAAACCTGAAATTCGTATCATGAAAGTGTGATAACTAAATAGAAAAAAGATTTATTATTAATGAAATAAATTAAAAAAAGATTAATTAAAAAGGAAAAAGCAAAGAGAAAAAAAAACCTACAGGAAGAAAAAAAACTAATCAAGAAAAAGGAAAAAAATCTAAATAAACTGAGTTAACCCGTCAAACCTGGGATCCATGTCATAAAAGTTTGATAATTAAATAGAAAAAAATTAATATTAAGAAAATAAATTAAAAATAATAATTAAAAAAAGACAAAAAAAAACTAAAGACATTAGCTTTTTCACTGTGAACTGTACTGTGCAATCCACAGTAAAAGGCTTAAAAAGGAAAAGAAAAAAAAAAAACAAAGGCACGCGCCACGAGTTAAATTTTTTTTCTTGCATAAAAAATATCAAAAAATGTTAAGATCTAAGAGTGTTAGGTCTTTCTGCAAAGATATACCCAAAAGCCTCTAGTTTAGTTGCAACACTTGACCCAAAAATAATATTTATAATATTAATAATAATATTAAATTTACATGACTCAAGTTTAAGTGAGTCTGGCTGCAACACCGGACCCAAGAGCCTTGAATGTGAGTTTGGCTGCAAGGTCATGTCATAAAAGTGTGATAATTAAATAGATTAATTAAAAAAAACAAAGAAAAAAAACCAACAAGAAGAAAAAAACTAATGAAGAAAAAGAAAAGAATCTGAATTAACTGAGTTAACCCTTTAAACCAGGTTAACCCGTCAAATCTGGTATTCACGTCATAAAAGTTTGATAACTAAATATAAAAAAAAATTGACGGGTTAACCCATCAAGCCCGGGATACGTGTCATGAAAGTCTGATAATTAAATAGAAAGAAATTTAACATTAAAAAGCTAAACTAAATGAAAAAAAAAATTAATTAAAAAGAAAAAAAGCAAAAAACAAATTCCGGGTTAACTCGTCAAACTTTAAAAAAAGCAAAAAAACAATTCCTGGTTAACTCGTCAAACCAGGTTAACCCGTCAAACCCGGGATCCATGTCATGAAATTTTGATAACTAAAAAAAAATTTAACATTAACAAACTAAATTAAACAAAAAAATTCATTAAAAAAACACAAAGAAAAAAAGCCAAAAAAAACCCCATAAAGGCATAAAAAGAAAAAAAAAGAAAAAAACAAAAAAAAAAACAGCTTAGCGTTTCACGTGGACTGCACAGTGAAACACTGAACAATTTTAGTATATGTTATTAATTAAAAAGAAAAAAAGCAAAAAAAATAAATTCGAGTTAACTCGTCAAACCAGGTTAACCCGTCAAACCCGGGATCCGTGTCATGAAAATTTGATAATTAAATAAAAAAATTAACATTAACAAACTAAATTAAACAAAAAAAGTTCATTAAAAGAAAAAAACACAAAAAAAAGCAAAAAAAAAAAACCATTAAGGCATAGAAAAAGAAAAAAAAAGAAAACAAAATAAACAAAAAAAAGTAAAAACAGAAAAAACGAAAAGAAAAAAAGAAAAAAATGAAAAAAGAAGAAGAAGAAGACTGCTCAGCGTTTCACTGTGGACTTGCACGGTGAAACACTAAGCATTTTTAATTTATTGTTAATGTGAGTTGTCTTTTTAGTCTTGACGGCTAAGCAGTGGCTTTCATAGCGATGTTCAAACCCTTATGCCTTACTCTTTATAGTGGTCTAACGCGTGTTTGTAGTGGCGTGGTGGTTGAAAATAGACAAAGTTTTTTTTTCCTTTTCTTTCCCCCCTTTTTCTTTCTTCCCTCCTAAAAAATCATGATGGATTGCCAAAATTGAGCGTTATTGTGTCATTTGTTTTTTTTAATTATTATTATTAATTTTTTTTTATTATTATTTAAATTTTTTAGATTTTTTAATTGATTTTATCCATTAGCATTTGATTTCACTTAATTTTTATATTAAGTTTGGTCCTTATTCTTTTGATTGCTATTTGTTTTTTTATCATTTTTTTATTTGAATTTCTTTTCAATTTCATCCCTAAGTATTTTGTTTCATTTTATTTTTATGTCAAATTTTATCATCTTTGTTTTGATTGCTATATGTTTAACATGCAATGCATTTTTCACATATTCTTTGCACATCTCTTTTTATTTTTGACCAATCAAAATGTTCATGCAATACATCCAAATTTTTAGCAACCCCAAAGTAACCCTCATGTGCTTCACAAATAAGTAATTCACGTAAAGAATTAGCAGAAACACACAATCTATTCTTTTTAAAAAAGTAATCATCCATCATATAAAAATTTTAAAAGCTAAATGTCCACATGCTTTGTAAGTCTTGGCAAAGTTAGAATCATTAGCATGTAATTTGTTCACATGCTCAAAGCATAGCAATCTAGTTTTCATAGTGTTTAAAAGAACATGTTACGTGAAAGTGTATCAGCCACTATGTTTTCCTTACTTTGTTTATAATTGATTATGTAAGGAAAAGTCTCTATGAATTCAATCTACTTAGCATGCCTTATATTAAACTTTAATATGCACTAACCTTTATACCAAAAACCAACATATCTTAGTTTATAGGTCGTTTTTCTATACCTATGTATCAAAAACCTGCGTATGATCAGTTTATGGTAAAATTGAACCCCGAATTGAAACCTTAAGTAAACAATATCAAAATAAAACCCTAATTTTATTTGCTGAGCAATTTCACCCCTAATAAAAGTATATAAAATTTTAATTGATTATGAGATGGTTTGCTTAGGGTTCTCTATGATTTGTGTTTCCCTACAGATATGAAAATAGGTTTTAAATAACATTTAATCTTCGTTTTTCTTTTACTTTTGTTTATGCTACTGAAATGTTTAGAGATAATAACAAAATGAAAAAATTTCTTTTTTTTGTACTAAGCTGTCGAAAAAACAAAAATAAAAAAATAATTTACGATACACATTGTAATTTAAGAAACACTAAGAAAACAAGCATTATTACCTTTGCATCATACACCACCGTCACCTTATCACCACAATCTTATGCTTTGTGTGCTTTAGTAATATGATTTTTAATTAAAATAATATCTTTAAAAAAATTATTTTTAATATTAAAATCTCTAAAACATCAAAAAATATTTTTTTTAAAAAAATCAATTTAAAACACCAGTTAGAATTGCAAAAACAAACACAAATGCAAGTTCTATTATGGTCTCAAAAGCAGCCTATGCTTAATTGATCTAAGGTATGTGCTTTGAAAAGAATTGGCTTCCGTACATGTATTACATGTGATATTTTTTTAAAAAAAGTCTCAATATGACAATTTGAAACTTAATAATTTATCCATTAACGGTGTGATTTGAAAATATTTTGTGTTCATAAAACATTAATAACACGAGGGTGTTCAAATTATAATTACAATAATGAAATAAAGGTATTAATAATATCTAAATGGTATGGGGGAATCACTGTTTCCTTACACCTAAATCACTGTGAATTACAACAGTAATCGACAGTGCTTTTCTCCTTTTTTTTTGTGCACTTTTTCAATTTTTTTCACTTTTTTTTCACTTTATTTATTTTGCATTTTTTTTATTTTTTTATTTTTTTTCTTCCCAAAATTACCTTTGTCAATTTTAGTTTATTAGTATTGAACTGATTAAAAACTTTGTTTTATAATTTTTTTCCTTGAAAATACTGTGAATTGCTATGGTGTTTCTCCATATGGTTTTCTATTTTATTCTTTTATTTTTCAAAATTATATTTGTCAATTTTATTTTTTTAATATTAAGCTGATTGAGAATTTAGTTTTATAATTTTTTTATTTAAAACATTGTTGATTGCTACAGTTTTTCTCCATGTGATTTTTTTTGTTTGTTTTTTATGATTTTCTACAAAATTACCTTTTTCAATTTTATTTTTTAATATTGAGCTGATTAAAAATTACAGTTACAATATATGAGGGAAGCATTGTAGCTTTCCTTGCATATTACTGTGGATTGCTACAGTATTTTTTTTCACATTGTTTTTTTCTTCTAAAATTATCTTTGTTAATTTTTTTTTTTTGATATTAAACTGGTTAGGAATTACAATTAAGTAATAAGCTAAAGGGTGTGGAGAATTTACTGTTCACCCACACCCAATGCATTATGGATTACAATAGTAATCCACAGTGCATTCATCTTTTTTTTTACATTTTTTTTTCATCTTTTTTTCCAACTTTCCCTCTTTTTTTAAAAAAAATTATCTTTGTAGATTTTACTTTTTTAATATTGAGTTGGTTAAAAATTTTGCTTTGTAATTTTTTTCCTTCAAAATACTGTGAATTGCTACGGCGTTTTCCCACATAGTTTTTCTTTTTTCTTTTTTTATTTTTTATAATTTTATTTGTTGATTTTATTTTTTTAATATTAAACTGATTGAGAATTTAGTTTTGTAATTTTTTTCTTTAAAACATTGTTAATTGCTTACAGTGTTTCTCCACATGATTTTTGTTGTTTTATTTTTTTGATGATTTTCTCTGAAATTAACTTTTTCAATTTTATTTTTTAATATTGAGCTGGTTAAAAATTACAGTTACAATATATGAGAAAAACACTTTAACTTTATTCGCAAATTACTGTGAATTGCCATAATGTTTTTTTCCACATGGTTTTTTTTCCATTTTCTTTTGTGTTTTCTTTTTTTGTAATATTTTTTCCCAAAATTATTTTTGTCAATTTTATTTTTTTAATATTGAGCTGGTTAAAATTTAACTTTGTAATAAAGCTTAATCATGTGGAGAAAGCATTGTAACTTTCCTCACAAAACACTATGAATTGCTAGAGTGTCTCTCAACATGGTTTTTTTTCCTTATGATTTTTTCAAAATTATCTCTGTCAATTTTATTTTTTTAATATTGAGCTGGTTGAGAATTATAATTACAAGTCATTACAAATAAAGTTAAATCATGTGGGGAAGCACTGTAGCTTTCATCATAAAACATTGTGAATTACTACAATGTTTCCAACATGGTTTTTTTTCCTATGTTTTTTTTGTTATTTTTTTTTCTAAAATTGAATTTGTCGATTTTTTTTTTTAATATTGAGTTTATTGAGAATTTAGCTTTGTAATTTTTTTTCTTTAAAACATTGTGAATTGTTGCAGTGTTTTTATATATGATTTTTTTATGATTTTTTCTAAAATTATTTTTGTCGATTTTTTTTTAATATTGAGTTGGTTAAGAATTATAATTACAATAAAGTTAAATCATATGGGGAAAGCATTGTAGCTTTTCTCACAAAACACTGTGAATTGCTACAGTATTTCTCTAAATAGTTTTTTTATGATTTTTTCTAAAATTGTCTTTGTCGATTTTATTGGAGAAAACACTGTAGTATTCCTTACAAAACATTGTCAATTTCTACAACGTTTTTCTTCATGGGTTTTTTTCCTTCCAAAATTATCTTTGTTGGTTTTTTTTTTTAATATTAAGTTGGTAGAGAAATTAGCTTTGTAATTTTTTTTCTTTTCATTAACAGAAAAGATAAAAAATATGGAGAAAACAATCATTTTGTTTAGTCTCTAAATTTTTTATCACCATTATAACTTCTTTTTTTCCATCATGAAATATTGGCTCCATCATACCTTTAGTTTTTATTACTTATCTAGCGCTAGTTTACAATTATAACACTATCAAGTACATTTGTTTTATAAGCCCGCGGCAGCGCGCGGGCATGCCATCTCGTGTAATTTAATATATATATATATATATATATCATTTCTCCTAAGCAACCATAGAAAATTGAAAGAAAAAACTCCACGATGTAAAATTTAGTAATTTATGAGATTGGTGTTCGTGATACACTGTAATCCATATTATTTTCCAGTTAAATACTAAGACATTGCAAGCGTGTTTTTTTTTATATATAAATAAAACTAATAACTCAAGTTATAATCCCAACTAATTAAATAAGTTGGATTTATTTGAATCATATGAAAAAAACAGACGCAATGATAACAAACAGGAAAACACACACACACAACTACATGAGAAAAAAAACTTTATCAAAAAACAAAAAGATAGGTCATCTATCTGGTTGTGTTTAATGAATTTATCTATTAAAATTAATTTTTAATAGAAATCGACACATATATAAAATTTATTGAATAAAAAGAAATGAAAAAAAAAAACTATACAAGGTTGTTCATAAAAAAAATTATAAAAAATAAATATTTAATCTATATAAAATAAAAAAAATCAGATAGATCATACTAACCTCTTAAAAAATTAAACATACTCAATAATATAATTCAAAAATAATTTCTATTTAAAAAAGGCTAAAAAATAATAAAGAAGAAGTATTAATTAAAATATAAATCTAAATATTATTTTAAAAAAGACATAAAAAAGAAGTATTAATAAAAAAAAATAAAAATTTAATCAAAATAGAAAGAAAAGCATTAGGTCGGACGATATTGGTTGGCAAACCAAGCCAAGCTTTTAGCCCAAAAGGCCCGCACTCAAGCCTTTTTTAAGTTTTTTTTTTTTGGGGGTGGATGCCATGTCATTCATCTTATGTTTTGACAAAAAAATAGAAGATATGACGTCTATAATTCGCTAGATTCTCGTCATTATAGTAGCTGTAAAAACAAAGTTGTTGTTTTTGCCACTCCAAAATCCATTTTAAACTCGTTTTTTTATCTAAGACGTCTAAAAAACACCTTTAAAACCTTGTTAACCAATTAATGACATTCAAAAATACAAAAAACAGCCCCAAAATTAATAATCAACCCAAAACAAAAATCTTCTCAAGCTCAAATATGTTTTTTCAGGTGCTTTTAATGTAAAAAAAAACACTTAATCTTAACTCTCCTAATTAAATAGAACTATTTGATATAAAAATCGATCGTTTTAATGATTGAAATCATCTCTAATGAAAAATTTCTTTCTCTATGCTGGAATCCAGCAACCCTCTCTTTTTTCTCTAAAAAAATAACTGAAAAAAAAAGGAAATAAAGTTTAGTATCAAAATTGAATTTTTAAAAATTATAAAGACTAGTTAAACTTAATATCTAAAAAAATATAGGACTAAAATAAACTTTTCAAATAAATCTCAAAACAATTACCTATTTTACCCGTTCTTTCAACTTAAATCCTTATTTTGCATGGATAACAACCAGATCCATGAATTTTGTTTTATTAACAATCATATTAAATTAATTACATGTTTATTTGAAATATATTTGACATGTATTGAAGAGATGTAGTCCAAGTTTTTTTTGCTATAAAAACAAATCAATTTACTATACAAAGCAGAAAGCAAGGCTAACAAAATTAACCTCTCCGGAGTGATATTCAACCCTTTCTTTTTAATATATTTGTTTCTTTTTTCAGTCCACGTGTATTCATTTTTATTATTTTCTCTAATTAATTTCAAATTGTATGCTAATATTTTCCTTTCTTTAAACACTAACGTCATATTTGATACGAATATATTTCAAGCAAATGGCAGCAACAAAGCAGAATTGCATCGAGGCTGGCTGAAAACATGTTTTTATTTACATACATCCAGTGTATTTAGCTGAAGTACCAGCAGTAAGACGAGTATATGTAAAAAGAAGTTCCCATAGCATGCCAGTATATGATTGCACATACATACCAGGGGGAAAACTGCGTTTTCTTTTTATTCTTATGCCTAACTTTGTCTATGAACTCGCACCAAAAACACGGATTCTCTGTTCAATTGGAACCCGGCAGCACGGACAAGTAGCTTTCCCCTTCTTCCCGTAATTATCACTGCAACTTGCACATATAACTTGGTGAGCACAAGGGAGGAAAACAACAGAGACTTCATCTTTTAGACAAATCATGCATTCCCTGTCACAGTTGGCTCCTTTCTCAGACGAATTTTCCAGTTTATCTAATTCATGAAGCAACCTAGCAATTGTTTCTCCTTGGGGCTTTGTCCTCTCAGACTTTCCCGAGGGCAAAGCATTTGACTGATTATTCAACTCAGTGGACTCTGCAGCAGATTTCAGACGTGAAAACTCTTGTTCAAGTCTTTGGAGATCATCCTTGTGGCGCTGGAAGTCAATCTCTATCTTTAGGCGCAAAGCCTCAAGCTTCCTTTTATTTTCAGCCTCAGCAGCTTCCTTGGCGCATCTTTCCTCTTCCACTAAGGTCAAAGCTTGCTCTTTGGCCTTCATCTCCTGCCTCCACTTCACCTGTAATAATAACATTTCATGGAATAACTGCTTCCCTACTATAGTTGAAGATAGGTAGAATGCATCCATAACCAATTCTGGAAACAAAGAACTGATTACTTAAACAGTTGCGGCAAAATTGAGAACTAGGCAACTAGGTTGCTAACTATATCAAACAGTTGGCTCTAAGACAACTGGTGCGATCCAAAAAAGGCTACTGAACAGAGTCTTGAAGGAATACAGCCTACCAAATGGCTTAGTAGACCATGAAAAACAGAATGTTGGCAACAAAATTCAAAGACACAAGCACAATAAACTAGGATAGATTTTATTTTAAACGGTGTTTAACTTGCAGATTCCAGCTTTCAAAAATAATGTCAAGTTTTATCATATAGTCTAAACTAGAGAGTGCAACAAGGAATCAGTATTCATTCAACCATAATCAAAATTTGATCACATATCAAACAAAACAAACAGAAATAATTGAGAGTTTCAATCAAAACTATGGAACAATGGTGTCAAAGCAATGCATGCATCTTCTCAAAAGCCACAGATAATAATTATGAAATATTGACCAGTTTTGGAACATCAAATGCATCATAAAATATGAAATAAAAATAAGTAAAATAGATATGCGTATGGCTAAATGTATATGATGTCACGAACAAGTAACAATGTATGGCTAAATGTATTTTATCATGTAAACAATGATAACTCACTAGGCTTCTCTAAATCACATCACCGTCAAAACAAAAGGATAGTTTGGTAACCTTCTTTGATTGCATTCTCACTCATTTTTATGTCGTAAACTGATAAAGGAAAGTAGACAATGATTCAATATAAAGCTTAAAAAGGTTATGGAAGTTCTGTATCCAGGCAAACTACCACTTTGGAGTGCATTTTGAGGGTCATGGCACCTAGCTGGTCTCACTGGTGTTACCTTGCATACCCATGCAACTTTGCACTAGTAGGAGGGGCCACACTCTCAAAAATAATAAGATAACACGTAAGCTTACAGGTCCACATAATCATGGGACATCAACTAGTTCTTACAAGAAAGAAAGAAGATGGGACAAGGAAAATTCTAAAGATTAAGATGCTAGATCCAGTTTTTTTATTAAATAATAATAAACAAGTATTTCAGGTAGCAGACATTGGAAATCTTGAAAGTTTTTGCCATTCCCTTCCTACTTTCAATGATGTATAACTAATCTTTCCCGAGTAATATTTTCTCATTTAAGATGAAGAGAGGAATGAAAAAGGTTTCTTGAGAGAGTCCCAGTAGAGCCTTAATTTACATTTACCAGTACTTACTCAAAACCTGTCTCCAACAATCAAAAAGTTTCTCACAGAGCAAGGCCTCACCTATACATTGATTAAATATACAATCATTTCTCACTAGACGTGCACTTAAATGAACAAAAGGTTTGATTTCATGACCAAAATCTAGCCATTGGATGTAATGTGACAACAATGGAGCATCATCTTTCCACTAATAGTGTATCTGCCTTTTTAATTTTGCTTAAGTTAATGCAAGCCATTAAGGATACAAACAGATCATACTCATATATTAGAACCTCATGTTTGTAATTCTAAATGAAGTCCATGCCAAATCACTCACAGCTAGCCTAAAATGTCATCCACCTAGAGGAAGGGGTAGCTCAATCAACTGAAGCAGATAAATATAACAGATGGAATGATATTGAAAAGGCATGTTTATGGACTTTAAACAAGCTATAACCACCCTCATTGCTTCTTCTTCGAATAAGTTGAGCTCCAAGATCAGACGCAGAGGAACACAACATCAATGACAAAAAAAATATTCTATCAATAAGTCATACAAGACCATGTAGCCTTTGGTTCTATAAAACTCTAATCCCAATATTAGAGTCCCAACCAGTTAAGAGGTAGGAATCACGTGGTATGGTGGTAGAATATAATATCTACTATCTAGAGCTAAGTGATGCATTATTTCACTTTCATTTCATCCTTGCTGTGTTCAGTTAGTCACATGTAAACCTTGCTTAGCAGGAGATTAAACTTTCAGTTTTCCTCTGAGACATGTACATCTTTGTCTTCCTATATGACTACTGTAGGAATACCAAATAAGACACTATTTTGTTTTTACTAATGGACTTCATGAATTTTGATTCTATAACCTTTTGGTCTATGAAACTCTACTCCCAATAATTAGAATCACAACCACTTAAATGGTAGAAAGCATGTGGTTGAATACAAGTGACTGGAGCTAATTGATGCATTTTTTTTCAGATGCATGTGATTTTTCTTTTTTTAAATTCACTTGCACTATTCCAGCTAGCCTTATAAGATTCTTGCTTAGTAAGAGGTTAAACTTGTGCTTTCATCCGAGACAAATGTGCATTTTTATCTTCCTATCTGATCACTACAGCAATAATACAGCATTTTGCTTTAACTAGTGAACTATATAATTCCGAAGGCTCGTCTTCTGTCTCTCACACTCCAGGTTTTTCCTTCTGTTGGGGGCGGGTGTGTGGAAGCAGTGTTGAGTACTTGAATGATTTATCCTTAAATAAAGCATGCTAAGAGAAACTCACCAGTCTCACAATTCACTGTACCTTAATTACAACATGAAACTGCGACAACACATGTAGGCAGGAAAACTTGTTGGTGCTTGTGCATGTGTGTGTGTCCTGGATTTAAAGTAGATAGATGTATAACGCACCTCAGCTTCCTTCCGAGCCTGCTCAATTTTGCCCAAACATCGCTGCAACTCCTTGATCTTCTCTTTCTCATCTGCAATCTCGGCCTGCAGCTTAGTTTTCTGTTTCTCCCAAGCCAAAAGCCTCTTCAGGCACCTTTTCTCCCTCTTTGCTACCTCCAAACATGTTGTTACTGACTCTGATGCACTTAACTTTGAAGCTTCCATCTCTGCCCTGATTTCAGCATTCTCTGTCTCCAGCCGTCTCACAGCTGCATTTGCCCTGTCCACTTGACTGCTAGCCTTCCTTAAAGCATTCTCCATCTCAGACAGCCTCTTCATGGTAGAGTCCTCCAGAGTCTGTTTCCCCTTCTTTAATCGCTGGGTCTCCTCCCTTTCCATCCTCAACATTTTAAGCTCTGTTAAATCACTACTAAGCTTTCTGGCAGCTTGCATTGCCTTCTGATGTGCCCACTCCTTCCGCTCCTTCAATTGTTTCTCCAGATCCTTTATCTGTTGAAGCAGGGTCACCATCATCTCATCCTTCTGATCTTCTCCTACAATCTCCAAATTCTCATCAAGCTTCAAATTCTGAAGCTTGCTCAGCATCAAACTAACTCCATCTTCATTCTTCAAATTCTGAGACTCCTCACCCTTCTCGACCATACCTTCATTTGCCTTTACAACTGGGGCAGCATCCCCACCTGGAGTAACACTCATACATGCCTGAGATTGCAACTGAGGTTGCATCTGCATCTGTTTTGAATTAGCCCTAAAACCAGCAGCAAAAATTGCAACATTCCTCTTCAATAAAGACTTCATTGAAGGAGATAGATTAAACCTTTTAGGACACTCAATATCCTTATGCAAAGACATTTCTGCACTATAAGAGAAAAGCCCATTAACTGAAAACTCAGATCCTCCCCCACTTCCAAATCCCCATCCTCCATGAAACCTACACAAAGCCGGGGCCACAACACCAATCCCATTACCATTATCATCCCCACCAACACTCTCTACATTAGTCTGAACATTACCACTCCCATTCCCTGGCAAACTCGCAATAGGAATTTCAAGAGCACTTGCTCTACCCACATGAAGATCACTCATCAACAAACACCACATAGCATCACCTTTACTCAAATGTGGCTTAACTTGTTGCAACAAACAAACCAAACCCGCAAGAGAATACTCCTCTAGTTGCCTTAAATCATCAAAAACAAGCTCAGTTTCATCTGCATTTCCGGTACCACCACCACCACCACCACAATTATTATTATTATTATTCAAAAAGGCCAATGAATTGTGCAATATATTAGTTAGCACATCCATGCCACCATAACAATGCCCATTGCGCAAAATCGCCTTTAACGCAACATCCTCATCATAACCTAATCCAACAAGCTTAGAAATGGCTTCTTTGTACAAGAATTCAAGATTTTTTAAAAGAATCTCTTCCAATTGTTCCTCAGTACAATAACCCCATCCGTTATCATCAAAATTAGAATTGGAGTTATTGTCGTTGTTGCTATGGGTTGGATCGTGAAGGCCCAGATGGTAAGCTAAGGGTTTGAGACCCGATTCAAGAAAGGTTTTGGCATAAACACAGGGATCGAATTCAGTGTAATTGGCAGGACGGGGAACCCTCCGATTAGCACGGACATGTTTCTCTCTTGCAGTGCAACCCATATAGATTTATTTATGGAAACACAAAATCAAGAACTGTATAAAAGGATAGATATACGAGAATATAATAATTAAAGTAGGAATATTTTCAAATAGATAGAAAGAAAGAACACTTACAGGTGGTGGTGGAGGAGGAGGAGGAGGAGATTGGGTAGCTTGTTTGGTGGTTGTCTGGGGTGAGTTTTGGTGAATTTTGTGTGCGAGAGAGAGCGCGAGACAAAATGATGACAAGGGAAAAGGCATGCAGGCAGCTGAGGTTACTCGTATAGTTGGGTGGGCTTGCAAGAAGTTTGGTGGCTTGCTGCCCAAAAATAATTAGGGCAAGTCTTGAATTAATAATCCCTCTAACTATCGAGTAATTCTCAATTTATTATTATAAAAAGAGTTAAATAGAATGGAAAAATCATTGTAGATTAGAAGAGGTTTTACTGTAAATTGTAATAGTAATTTTATTTTTAATTTTTTATAATTTTATGGGTGAATAAATGTTTATTTGATTTTCTACCACAAAAATATTTTGGTTTTTTAATTTTCAAATACAGTTAAATAACGCTTTTAGCCTTAAAAAGACAAAAAAAAATTGTCTTTGTAGGTATTTTGATATTTTTTACATGGATATTTTGTATAATTAAGAGGACTATAGGAGGCATTTTAGTATTTTCACAAAGTATTTGTTATTTTTTAATTGAAAAGCTGTGGACGCGTATTTTTCATGTCTCAACAAATGGGCGGCACTCGTGCTATTAAGAAGGCATGTATGACACTTCCTGGTGGCCAAATGTAGTCATCCGTCGTCTAATTGGATACGCAGTCATGCCCTCTTTCACATGTTGTGTCACGTGCAAGCAGATAATGGTTAGATTGTCATCAGTAATCAATTGTTTGTGTTTTTTCTTTCTTTTCTCTTTCTTGACAATTAAAGTGCACAATTATATTCTTTGTTTGCGCCTCTATTAGGGCATTTTTGTGCTGACATATGCAAGCTCAATGCACCCGAGAATTTGAAAAAATTATATTTGTATGTTTTTTCTTGGTTCGGTGTTTTTTTGGTAAAGATATATGAAGATATACTGATAAAATCTTGGTTCATCAATATCCCCCGTCTTTGTGATATAAAAATATGCGAAGACTTTAATTAATCTCTCAGTTCGGGTAGAGTGATGAGAAAACATTTATTAATAATAAATATATTTTTATATGAACAAAGTTAGCATTACGTGTAACTATTTGATTGGCTACATGACATATACATTAACACTAAAAAAAGGCATCAATCCTTCCCATCAATAACACAATAAGACACAATAAAAAACAAATCATTTTTCTTCATTTTCCATGAGATACTTGCAAGGAAGAGTAATTATTCTTTATTATTACTTTACTTTTCATGAAATAAGTTGATATGACCAAAGTATATAGATGCTTTAGGTCACCAGGTAAACACGTCATTCAAGAACTTCACACGGAATATATCTTCATACATAATCATTCACTCTCCTAAGCTCTTTTAGTTATACTCTTACTTTTTCCTAAAAGTTACTAATTTAAGTATCAAAATGTTTTTAATTATGATAAAGGACTTTTGTTTTGTAAGAAATACAAAGTTTAGAGATAAAATCCATGTCTAAACACTTTAGCTCAGGACGTAACTATGAAAAATTCAAATTCAATCTAAAGTTTTCATGACTTTATCCATTTATTTTTAGAAAAAATAAATTTAAACACTCTAAATAACAAAAGTTTGTTAAAAACACCATATGAGCCCGAAATTAACATATAAATAAAGCTAGTAAACTAGAAAAGATGCTGTTTTTCACCCCTCTTTCCCTATTACTATCAACTAGAAATGGCTCTCATAATTCATCAAAAAGCATGTTCTTCTATATTACTGTGTTCCTTTGGGTGTAATATATTTAAAAATAGTTGTGTTATGTATCTTTTTAGTTTGTTGAGATTTTTTATTGGGTGTTTCCCTTTATTTTTGCTTCTTTTAGTGCATGGAGCTAACGAGAGACTTCAATTTTACAGAAGTAATTGTTAATGTTTTTGACGAGGGAGGAGGGAAGAGTTTCTACGGGGGAATTCTTTTGTCTTTATGCCTTCCCTTCTCTTCCTTAAATTCACAATTCATCTTTTCTTTCTCTTTTTTATACTTTGCTGGTGGGCCCCTTAGTTCATATATATTATCGTTTATTTCAAAAAAAAATAAAATTATATGCAATTGACTTCATTGACTTGCTTAATTCACATAATTTAAAACATTTACCCTTAGAGATCATCCATATAACAATTTACCTTGATTTTAATTCTTGTAAGCACCGTAGAGATAAAGGAACGGAGTTTAATATTAACGTAATTTGATTAACCTGTGCCCATCAGGACTTGAGAGTTGATAGATGCAAGCCTTGAATGCTGTCGATAAAAGCACAGATGGGAAGCAAGAAAAACAATAAAAAAATGAGAAGATACCTTAACAGGAGAGTGGATAGATGCCATGGAAGCCATAGCACGTCACGAGGTAAGAGAGAAAAAAAAAAAACTTTATTTTGCGATGACTTTTTCGTTATCTTTGATGGCATTTTCATCGTAGTGCTCACCCAAGATGTCAGGGTGAAGTAACGCCAAATTCTGTGTGCAGACTTTTTGTTCACAGTCATCAGCTTTCTTCCAAAATAAAAACCTTGTACTGTTATTAGTCAAGGTGTAAAATGTTGAATAGAATAATACTAACGGTAATTAATTAACAAAAATAAAATAAAATTATGCGTTCTCCCTGTTATCTATCTATCTATATATAGCAGTATATACTTTGTTTCCAAAGTTAATATCTCCTTTTAATTTGATTATTCCATAAATTAGACCGGTGATAATTATATAAATTCAGTAGCTGTAACGATTTCCAGTTCAAATCATATTCAATAAGAAATCAAACAGAGTCCACATATACAGCCCATTTGTAGGCTTCCTCAAGATCGCTATAGCCATGGCTGTGAAAACCAGCAAAGATCAAGACCCTTCACCTGCTCTTTTAGATGCAGTGGAAGAAATCATGAGACTCTACAAATCACTACCGTCAAGACCCTCCATCGAAGAAGTTGAAGCAGCCATTTCTGTGATCAAGACTGTCAACGATGAAGAGCAGGCAAAGCTTGATGATATTTCAGACCAGGAATGTCCTCAAGATGTCCCACGGGAGCTCTTCTCCGTGCTACAACAAGCGAGAAAGACCGCGTTGTTGTTTAAAATCCATGAACAGAGAAAAGAGGCTCTTCACTTGGTTGAAGTTGACAAGATGTTCGAGACCTTTGATGGGTTGATTCAAAAATCTTCTCTGTTGGTTTCCGGGGGTACTCAGAAGGAGAAACTGGTTTCTATCAGTGAGTCAGTTGAGGAAATTGAGAAAGAAAGTGCGGTTGGTGATGAAAGTTTGATCAAGAAGAGGGAAGATGGAGAATCGAAGAAAGATAGCTTCAAGGGTTTGGCGAAGAGCTCTTCCTCGAAAGCTTCTTTCTTTTCAGGTAAAGAAATAAACTTTCTTTAATGTTTCCTTGGTGTTCGGCTTCAAGAGTTTGTATATGCATATACTTGAAGATTGTAGGATCGTGGTATTCAAAGACAAACTATATTGATCGCTTTAATTCTTACATGTTCAAAACATTAAAAACGGGAGAGAAAACAAAATTAAACTTGTCTAAATTCAGTTGTGTATATGGAAGTTCAAGAATATCTTGGTTGTTCTTGACTCATATATGCAATTTCAGAAATGAAGTTTTGTTGTCAATTCGATGTGATTATTGAAAAGAATATTGTGCTGGAAGAGAAGAAGGTAGTTTTTCGTAATCGATTTAGGTTTGTTTACTTATGATCTACATCCTATCAAAAAGATGTTAGAATTAACTTCTGTGCTGTTGAGTTCTTCTGTTAAATTCTGGTTGAACATGTAGTTCTCTTTATTGCTGATTCTATGGATAGCCAAAAAGAGATGCCTGGACTGCTCAAGTCCTGCTTGTAATAGCAGGTTGAGTGTGAGGCTTAAAGAAGGATGAAAAGGCAAAAGAAACAAAATTCTAATTTGGAATGAAATTCTTATTTTGTTTCCTGTAACGATATGGTATTGCAGCTCCATTTCAGTTTTTCCTAATCTGAATATCCTACTTTTTTTTTAACGCGTGGATGTGTTTTGAGGCATTACAGGTGAAGTGGGCACTGAGAAATTAAGTCTAATGAAGGTGGCAGCGATCATAGAAAATTCTGCAAAAACTGGAGCTGTAGTTCTTGATCTTAGAGGCAAGTTGATGGATAAAGTTGAGTGGCTCCCTCTGTCAATTGGGAAATTATCAGTTATTACCGAATTGGACGTATCCGAAAACCAAATTATGGCACTTCCATCCACCATTAATAACCTCAAAGCCTTGACAAAGTTGGATGTCCACTCAAACCAGCTAATAAACCTTCCTGAGTCATTTGGGGAGCTAATCAATCTCACCGATCTCGATCTCCATGCAAACAGATTAAGATTGTTGCCAGCTTCTTTTGGGAAGTTGACAAACCTTGAGAATCTTGATTTGGGTTCAAATCAGTTCACTCAGTTGCCAGAGACTATTGGGAGTTTGACCAGCTTGAAGAAATTGAACGTGGAAACAAATGAACTTGAGGAGCTTCCACACACAATTGGAAGTTGCACGTCACTAGTGGAGCTGAGATTAGATTTCAATCAGCTCAGAGCTCTTCCCGAGGCAATTGGAAAGCTGGCTTGTTTGGAGATTCTTACTTTGCACTATAACAGAATTAGAGGGTTACCAACAACGATGGGCCATCTTTCCAATTTGAGGGAACTTGTTGTAAGCTTCAATGAACTAGAATTCATACCTGAAAACCTGTGTTTTGCAGAAAATCTCAGGAAATTGAATGTTGCAAATAACTTCGCGGATCTAAGAGCATTGCCACGAAATATCGGAAACCTTGAATTGCTCGAGGAGTTGGATATAAGTGATGATCAGATCAGAGTCTTGCCAGATTCTTTTAGGCTCTTGTTAAAATTGAGAGTTTTTCGTGCTGACGAAACTCCTCTGGAAGTTCCACCAAGACAAGTAACTACTTTGGGCGCTCAGGTAACGTTTTATGAACAACTTTTGGCTTACCAATTACTAATTTCTTACCTGTTTCACACTTGAGACTGACTTATTCAACTTCCGTTCATCAGGCTGTTGTTCAGTTCATGGCTACACTTGTTAACAAGAGAGACACAAACCCTCAATTGTCAAAGAAGAAGAAGGGTTTTTGGCACAGGGTCTGCCTAATCTTTTGGCCTTGCCGGAGCAACTAAACCCTCTAGTTGACCAATGCTTGAAGTCATATACATGTTTATCGTTGATGTGCATAAGCTGAAATGTCCTGCTTTTCCGACAAGTTTTCATTTTGTATTGGTTAATGTATAAATCATTCCTTAAGACAACGCTGGCTTTGTTTAGTTCAATTGTAATTAAGGAGAATTCCTATTCTGTAAATCATTTCTACTGTGAGATACGTTATCTGTAATTTTCTGCAATTATTTTAAGAGATGAACTATTCTTTAAACTACCCTTATTTCCTTCTTGTACATCATCACTTTTGGTTCGAGACTCGTGTAGAATGGCTCCTGTGTATGAAACAAAGGTATTTGAGTTGCGGCAAAATGTTTCAAGTACAAT
>Ga0325401_1000458_pt1 | contig 29271 bp, 28 predicted proteins | sample PopdelMetagenome_FD_205666 | JGI IMG/M metagenome (GOLD analysis project Ga0325401, IMG submission 205666) | Populus deltoides microbial communities from Bellville, Georgia, United States - Xylem-PdKOR-R2 | ecosystem: Host-associated > Plants > Phyllosphere > Stem > Wood/Secondary xylem | place...
CGATCCACGAGACGGCGCGCAACCAGCCGGCGACCGACCCGTCGAGGCCGGGGTCGAGGACGGGCCAGGCGTAGGCGACCAGGAAGGCCACCGACGCGAGCAGCAGGGGGATGGCCGCCCGCTGCTCGTAGCGTTCGACCCGCGAGTCTCCCGGCACGACCCGGAAGGCTACACACGACCCGTGACGAGACCCCCGCCAACCGTTCAGCGGCCGGAGTGCGTGGCCCCGGGCTCCTCGAACGTGTTGACCATGAACTGTGCCGCGTGGGTGACGTACTCCCAGAACTGGGTGTCCTGCTCGGGGGTGATCCGCCCCTCGGCCAGCGCCTCGTCGAGCCCGGCGCGGAAGTGCAGCAGCCAGTGGTCGCGGGCCAGGGGGCTGACGGCGAACGGCGCGTGGCGCATCCGCAGGCGCGGGTGCCCGCGCGCGTCGCTGTAGGTGGTGGGGCCGCCCCAGTACTGCATCAGGAACAGCGCGAAGCGCTCCTCGGCCGGGCCGAGGTCCTCCTCGGGGTAGAGCGGTCGCAGCACCGGGTCGTCGGCTACCCCGGCGTAGAAGCGGCCGACGATGCGACGGATCGTGTCCTCGCCGCCGATCTCGTCGTAGAAGCTCACGGGCCCCATTGTGCCGAGCCGACCGAGCGGCACCGCAGCCGGAGGGCCCGTCGGGGGCTCTGCCAGACTCGGAGCATGGCGACCACACGCAAGGCGAACACCACCTGGCAGGGCTCCCTCTTCGAGGGCTCCGGCACCGTCGAGCTGGCCTCCTCGGGCCTCGGCTCCTACGACGTGTCCTGGCCCGCGCGCTCGGAGGAGCCCAACGGCAAGACCAGCCCCGAGGAGCTCATCGCGGCGGCCCACTCGGCGTGCTTCTCGATGGCCCTGTCCAACGGGCTGGCCAAGGCCGACCACGCCCCGCAGAAGCTCGAGACCTCCGCCGAGGTCGACTTCGTCCCCGGCACCGGCATCACCGAGATCCGGCTCACCGTCGTCGGCACCGTCGAGGGCATGAGCGAGGAGGAGTTCGTCGAGGCCGCCGAGGCCGCCAAGGCCGGCTGCCCCGTCTCGCAGGCGCTCGCCGGCACCACGATCACCCTGTCGGCCTCGCTGGCCTGACCCACCCTCTCGACGTACGACGACCCGGCGGCGCCGGTGCGGCTCAGGCCGTGCCGGCGCCGCTGTCGTTGCGAACGTCGTTGCGGGCGCCGTCCTGGGCCGGCGGGGGAGTGGCCTGGTGCCGCTCGTCGTCGCGGTGCCACACGACCCGCTGGGCGAACGGGATCTCGATGCCCTCGTGGTCGAAGCGGGCCTTGATCCGCTGGCGCAGCTCGCGGGCCACCGCCCACTGCTCGAGCGGCGCCGTCTTGACCAGGACCCGCAAGGTCACCGAGTCGGCCATCAGCGCCTCTACGCCGGTCACCTCGGGCTCCTCGATGATCACGTGGCGGAACTCGTCGTCCTCCCACATCGCGTGGGCGACCTCGGTGAGCACAGTCTTGACCCGGGCGAGGTCCTCGCCGTAGGCGACGCCGACGTCGACGACGGCGCGCGACCAGTTCTGGCTCTTGTTGCCGACGCGCAGGATCTCGCCGTTGGGGACGTACCAGACCGTCCCGTCGAGGTCGCGCAGCCGCGTCACGCGCAGGCTGACCGCCTCGACCGTGCCGGTCGCCTCGCCGACGTCGACCACGTCACCGACGCCGAACTGGTCCTCGAAGATCATGAAGATGCCGGAGAGGAAGTCCTTCACCAGCGACTGCGCACCGAAGCCGAGCGCGACGCCGATGATGCCGGCGCTGGCGATGATCGGGGCGATGTTGACCCCGAGCTCGCTCAGCATCATCGTGCCGAAGATCGCCACGAGCACGCCGGTGATGACGCTCTTGAGCAGGCTGCCCATGGTCTTGGCCCGCTGGATGCGGCGGTTGCGCACCGACAGGTCGCGCGCCTCCTCGGCGGGCGTCTGCTCGTGGGTGCGCTTGCGCGCGAAGCGGCGGGGGCGCACGGACCGCTCGGTGCTGAGCACGCCGTCCTCGGCGCGCAGGACGACGCGGTCGACGAGGCGGTGCAGGACGAACCGGACGAGCAGACCGACCAGGAGCAGGCCCAGGATGGCCAGCGGCTTGCCGATCACGACGTCGGCGACCCGGGCGAAGGTGTCGTTGGGCCAGACGTCGAAGGCGACGTTGCAGGTCTGCTCCTCGGGGTCGCACGGGTTGGCGGCGGCGAGCACGAGCATGGCCCCCAGTATGTCGAGCCGGGGGTGAGGTCCCCGGCTCCCGGGTGCCGCCCCGACGTGTGACGGTCGGCACCTCGCCGGGTGCGGGGTGGACCGTGGCGCGCGGGCGTCGAGGACACCGATATCCTCGCCCTGTGAGCCTGTCGTCGCCCGCCCTGGCAGATGCCGTCCCGGCCCTGGTCGCGGCCGTGAACCCCATGGACGTGCCGGTCGGGTGGAGCGACCCCGACAGCGTCGACCTGGTCCACGCGCTGCTGGTCCTCGGCGGCATCCCGGTGCTGCTCTTCGTGCTGATCGGCATCGCGATCTACGCCCCCGCGCTGGCGCGCGGCGAGCGGATCGCCCCGGGCGCGCAGCCCCTGCAGAACCACTGGCTCGGCGGCCCGCGCGGCGACGTCGCCCAGCTCAGCGCCCCCGGTGCGCCCTCCGCCTCCGGTGAGCCGGAGTCCCAGTCGGGCGGCGCCAGTGGCCGCTGGTGAGCGCTTCTCGTCCTCCGAGCGGGCCGCTCTGGACGAGACCATCCGCCTGGCCGAGCGCGTCTCGCGCGCCGAGTTCTCCGTCTTCGTCGGTCACGCCGAGGGCGAGCCGCGGGCCTTCGCCGAGGGTCTGCACCGCTCGCTCGTCGCGCCCTCGCGCAGCGTCCTGGTGATGGTCGACCCCGAGGCCCGCGCGATCGAGGTCGTCACCGGCACCGACGTGCGTCGCACCCTCTCCGACCGTCAGGTCGAGTTCGCCGTCGCCGAGATGCAGACCCGGTTCGCCGCCGGCGACCTCGTCGGCGGCCTGCGCCGCGGCGTCCAGATGCTCGCCGAGCACTCCCGCGCCCCGCAGACGCTCCACGCGCCCCACCAGGGCTGACCTCCCGCCCGACCCGCCTGCCGTCGTACGGCCGCTGGTCGAGCAGCGAGCGCGAGCGAGCGTCATCGAGACCTCGCACGCCGTGGCCGGGTCTCAGCCCGTGCTGTCGTGGTCTCGACGACGTTCGGCGGTGGCGCGCCTCACTGCTCGACCAGCGGTGGGCGCGCCGCCGCCCCGTCAGCCCTCGGGGACAGGGGCGAGCTCGGCGTCGACGTGGAGCTCGGTGGCGTCGGGATTGACGGTGAAGGCGATGTCACCGGTGACGCGACCGGTGCGGCGCAGGTCGTCGGCGGCGAGCTCGGCCGCGCGGACCAGCTGCTCGGGTCCCGAGATCTCGACGCGCGAGAGCGGCGCGCGCATGGAGACCTTGGCCGTCGACTTGGCGCCGCGGATGCCGATCAGCGCGGCGGCGACCGCGTCGATCGTCGAGGCGTCGGCCGCGGCTGCGGCGCCGAGGTCGACGACGGAGGGCCACGGGGCGCGGTGGATCGAGCCCTCGCGCCACCACGACCAGACCTCCTCGGTCACGTAGGGCAGGAACGGCGCGAGCAGGCGCAGCTGCACCTCGAGCGCGATCGCCAGGGTCGCCTGGGCCGAGGCGGTGCCGACGGCGTCGGCGGGGTCCTCGGAGTAGGCGCGCTCCTTGACCAGCTCGAGGTAGTCGTCGCAGAACTCCCAGAAGAAGCGCTCGGTGACCTCGAGGGCGGAGGTGTAGTCGTAGGCCTCGAACGCCTCGGTGGCCCGCGTGACGACGTTCGCCAGACGGCCGAGGAGGGCGCAGTCGACCGGGGCGGAGACCTCGAAGGCGTTGAGCGAGGTCGCGCCGACGTTGCCGAGGACGAACTTCGAGGCGTTGAGGACCTTCATGGCCAGGCGGCGCCCGACCTTCATCTGGGTCTCGTCGAACGGCGAGTCGAGGCCCGGACGGGCCATCGCCGCGCGCCAGCGCACGGCGTCGGCGCCGAACTTGTCCAGGATGTCGGTCGGGACGACGACGTTGCCCTTCGACTTCGACATCTTCTTGCGGTCGGGGTCGAGGATGAAGCCCGAGACCAGCGCGTGCGTCCACGGCGCAGCGTGGTTCTCGAAGTGGGCGCGCACGACCCGGGAGAACAGCCAGGTGCGGATGATGTCGTGGGCCTGCGTGCACAGGTCCATCGGGAAGACCCGGTCGAACAGGTCGGGGTCGGACTCCCAGCCTCCGGCGATCTGGGGGGTCAGCGACGAGGTCGCCCACGTGTCCATCACGTCGGGGTCGCCGATGAACCCGCCCGGCCTGCCGCGCTGGTCGTCGGCGTAGCCGCTCGGAGCCTGCGTCGACGGGTCGACGGGCAGGTCGGCCTCGCGGGGCAGCAGCGGGTGGTCGTAGTCGGGCGCGCCCTCGTCGTCGAGGGGGTACCACACCGGGAACGGGATGCCGAAGAACCGCTGGCGCGAGATCAGCCAGTCGCCGTTCAGGCCGCCGACCCAGTTGTCGTAGCGGTGCTTCATGTGCGGCGGGACCCAGGTGATCTCGCCGCTGCGCTCGAGCATCTCCTCGCGCAGGCCGGCGTCGCGGCCGCCGTTGCGGATGTACCACTGGCGGGTCGCGACGATCTCGAGCGGCTTGTCGCCCTTCTCGTAGAAGTTCGTCATCCGCTGCGTGGCCTTGGGCTCGCCGTCGAGGTCACCGCGCTCGCGCAGCTGCGCGACGACGGCCTCGCGCGCGGAGAAGGCGGTCTTGCCCTTCAGCTCGTCGTACGCCGTGGCCGCGGGCTCGTGGGCCAGCCACTCGGGCGTCTCGCGGGTCAGCCGCCCGTCGCGGCCGATGACCGTGCGCACCGGCAGGGCGAGCTCGCGCCACCACTGGACGTCGGTGAGGTCGCCGAAGGTGCAGCACATGACCAGGCCCGAGCCCTTGTCGGGCTCGGCCGCGGGGTGGGGGAGCACCGAGACCTCGACGCCGAAGACGGGCGAGGTGACGGTGGTGCCGAACAGCGGCTGGTAGCGCTCGTCGTCGGGGTGCGCGATGAGCGCGACCACGCTGGGGATCAGCTCGGGACGCGTGGTCTCGATGTGGACCCGCTCACCGTCGGGGCGGTGGAACGCGACGCGGTGGTAGGCGCCCGCGTAGTCGCGGGCCTCGAGCTCGGCCTGCGCGACCGCGGTCTGGAAGGTGACGTCCCACAGGGTGGGCGCCTCCTGGAGGTAGGCCTCGCCGCGGGCGAAGTTGCGCAGGAAGGCGCGCTGGCTGACGGTCTGGGCCTTGGCGCCGATCGTCGTGTAGTGCTGCTTCCAGTCGACCGAGAGGCCGAGGGTGCGCCACAGCGACTCGAAGACCTGCTCGTCCTGCTCGACGAGGCGCTCGCACAGCTCGATGAAGTTGGGCCGGCTGATCGGCACCTGCTTCTTGGCGTCGGGCTTCTCCGGCGGGGTGAACTCGGGGTCGTAGGGCAGCGAGGGGTCGCAGCGCACGCCGAAGTAGTTCTGCACGCGGCGCTCGGTGGGCAGGCCGTTGTCGTCCCAGCCCATGGGGTAGAAGACGGACTTGCCGCGCATCCGCTGGAAGCGGGCGATCAGGTCGGTGTGGGTGTAGGAGAAGACGTGACCCACGTGGAGGCTGCCGCTCACCGTGGGCGGCGGGGTGTCGATGGAGTAGACGTCGGCACGCTCGGCGGTGCGGTCGAAGGCGTAGGTGTCGTCGTCCTTCCACCGCTGCGACCAGGTCGCCTCCAGCCCCTCCAGGGCCGGCTTGTCGGGTACGTCGACGGCGCGGTCCGCCGTCGACGTCTCCGGGCCGCGGTCCTGCGAGGTCTCGGTCATGGCGAAATCCTAGGGTCCGCCCGCCCGTGACGACGAACACGGGTGGCCGGCCTGTGCAAAGCCACCACCGCGCCCCACCTGCGGCGATAGGCTCGGAAGGCGCATCATGAGGGCGCACAGGTGCTGGGGACGAGGGGCCATGCGGGCACGCACTGAGGCACCCCGGGTTCGTACGGGGTGCGACCTGCAGCGGATCGAGGACGTCGAGGACGCGATCCGCACCTTCGGCGAGCGCTACCTCGACCGCGTCTACACCCCCGTCGAGCAGCGCGCGGGCCGCGTCGGAGGCGCGGCCTCGCTGGCCGCCCGCTTCGCGGCCAAGGAGGCCGTGCTCAAGCTCATCGGCACCGCCGACGGCGTCGACCTGCGCAGCGTCGAGGTCGACCAGCACGCCGGACGGCCCGTCGTACGCCTCACCGACCGCGCCGCCGCCCTGGCCGAGGCCGCCGGCCTCGGGCCCGTCGACGTCAGCCTCAGCCACAGCGGCGAGCACGCGATGGCCGTCGCCGTCGCGATGGTCGTGCCGACAGCAGATCCATACCACCACACCGATCACGGGGGACCCACCGCATGAGCAGCACCGTCACCGACTCCATCCGCGCGCTGCTGGCCGAGCACGCCCGGCTCGGCGTGGACGTCGCCAGCCTGTCGGACACCGACGACCTCTACACCGCGGGCATGACGTCGCACGCGTCGGTGACGGTCATGCTCGCCTGCGAGGACGAGTGGGACGTGGAGTTCCCCCAGCAGATGCTGAAGAAGTCGACGTTCGCCTCCATCGCCAACATCCGCGCGGCGCTCGCCGAGCTCGAGGTCGAGGGGGCGACGGCCTGATGAGCATCCTGTCCGCCCCCGGCACCACCGACCCGGCGGTGCTGCGCGACGCGGTCGCGCTCGCGCACCGCATCGGCAAGGAGACCGCGGCGGTCCACGCCGCCGACGTCGACCGCGAGGGCCGCTTCCCGAAGGAGACGGTCGACGCCTTCCGCGCCGAGCGGCTGCTCGGCGCGCTCGTGCCGACCGAGCTCGGCGGCCTCGGCCACGACGTGCGCACCACCGCGGCGATCGTGCGCACGGTGGCGCGCTACTGCGCCTCCTCGGCGATGATCCTCGCGATGCACCACATCCAGGTGGCCAGCCTGGTGCGTCACGGCCGCTCCGACGCGCTGCGCGACTACGCCCGCCGCGTCGCGGCCGAGCAGCTGCTGCTCGCCTCGGCCACCACCGAGGTCGGCATCGGCGGCAACACCCGCAACTCCTCCTGCTACGTCGAGCGCGTCGGCGACGCCGGCCCGGGCCAGACCTTCAGGGTCACCAAGCAGGCGCCCGTCATCTCCTACGGGCAGTACGCCGACGCGATCTTCACCACCGCCCGCCGCGCCGAGGAGAGCCCGGCCAGCGACCAGGTGCTCGCGGTCTGCGAGTCCGCGGCCGTGCACCTGACCCCGCTCAGCGGCTGGGACACGATGGGGTTCCGGGGCACCTGCTCGCTCGGCTTCACCCTCGAGGCCACCGGCGACGCGGCGCTGATCCACGACGACTCCTTCGGCGACATCTCGGCGCAGACGATGCTGCCCGTCGCCCACCTGCTGTGGGGCTCGCTGTGGCTGGGCCTCGCGGAGGAGGCGTCGTGGCGCGCCCAGCGCTTCGTGCAGAAGGCCGCCCGCAAGAACCCCGGCCAGACCCCGCCGGCCTCGGCCCGCCTCGCGGCGCTGATGGTCACCCGCCAGGAGTTCGCGGCCTCGGTCGACTCGATGATGACCCGCTACGAGCAGATCCAGGACGACCCCGAGGAGCTCGGGTCGATCGACTTCATGGTCGCGATCAACACCCTCAAGATCTCGGCCTCGACCGAGGTCGTCGACGTGGTCAACCAGGCGCTGCTCATCTGCGGCATCCAGGGCTACCGCGAGGACACGGAGTTCTCGCTCGGCCGGCTGCTGCGCGACGCCCACGGCGCGGCCGTGATGGTCAACAACGATCGCATCGCCGGCAACACCGCGCAGCTCGCCCTGATGCAGCGGGAGTTCTGACATGGCGGCGCCGTACGCCACCCCCGACGACCTGCGCACCACGCTCGAGGACGCCGAGGTCTTCCGCACCACCGCCGTCGACGGCGTCTACCACCGCTCCTGGGACTGGGAGCGGGTGCTGCGCGGCGTCGAGCAGCACGTCATGGGCAAGCGCGTCGCACCCGAGGCGACGCGCCGGTGGTTCCCGCCGGTCATGCCGCGCGAGGAGTTCCTCAAGACCGACTACCTCCGCTCGTTCCCGGACCTCGTCGGCTCCATCGACGTCTTCGACGGCACCGACAAGGACCACCGCGCCCTGCTCGCCGTGCTCGAGGACGGCGGCGACTGGACGGCGCACCTGACCCCCGGTGAGGTCGTGCTGCCCTCCTCGGTGTGCCACCCGCTCTACGGCACCCTGCCGACCGACGTGCCCGGCGACGGCCTCGACGAGGAGTGCAGCGGCTGGTCGTTCCGCCACGAGCCGAGCCTCGACCCGGCGCGGATGCAGATGTTCCGCATCTACGAGTACGTCCGCATCGGCACGCCCGCCCAGGCCCTGGCCCACCGCGACGAGTGGCTCGAGCGCGGGCTCGTGGCGCTCGGCGAGCTCGGCCTGCCGGTGCGCTCGGAGGCCGCCAACGACCCGTTCTTCGGACGCGTCGGCAAGATGCTCGCCGCCAACCAGCTCGAGTCGTCGCTGAAGTACGAGATGGTCGTCGACCTCACCGACGTGCGCCCGACCGCCATCGGCTCCTCGAACTACCACGAGGACCACTTCGGCCACACCTTCGGCCTGCACCTCGCCGACGGCACCCCGGCCCACAGCTCCTGCATCGGCTTCGGTCTCGACCGGATCACCCTCGCTCTCTTCGCCGTCCACGGGGTCGACGTCGCGGGGTGGCCCGCAGAGGTGAGGTCGGCCCTGCAGTGCTGACCGGGGGCGCGAGCGGGGTCGCCTGCGGCACCACCAGCTCGCAGGTCTGGTTCGGACCCGAGGAGCGCCCGCTCTGGGGCTGGGTCTCCCGCCCGTCCGACGGCACAGCACGCGGCGGGGTCGTGCTGTGCCCACCGGTCGGTGAGGAGGGGCGCGCCGCGCACCGCACGTTCCGCCGGCTCGCCGAGGCCCTGGCGGCCCGCGGGCTAGTCGCGCTGCGCTTCGACTACGACGGCACCGGCGACTCGGCGGGGCTGCAGGACGAGCCCGAGCGGGTCGCGGCGTGGCTGGCCTCGATCGAGGCGGCCCGTCGCCACCTGCTCGACCTCGGGGTGCCGCCCGAGCCGGGCGTCGCCGCCGTCGGGATGCGCCTCGGCGCCACCCTGGCCGGCGTCCACGCCGCGACGGGCGAGGACGCGGCGTTCTCCTCGCTCGTGCTGTGGGACCCGTGCGTCTCCGGGCGCACCTTCCTGCGCGAGGGCGAGGCGCTCTACGGCTTCGGCGAGAACGCCGACTCCGCCGAGGGGCTGGAGGAGGGGTGGCGCCACACGCCCGGGTTCCAGTACGACACCGAGACCGCCTCCGCGCTGCGCCGCGTCGACCTCGGCAAGCTGCCCACCACCCGGCCGCTGGCCGACCGGGTGCTGCTGCTGACCCGCGTGGACCGGCCGGTGCCGCCGGCGCTGTCGACGCGGATGGAGGCGGAGGGCGAGCGGCTCGAGACCGGCGCCGCCGACGGTCAGGGCCAGCTGCTCGACGTACCGCCCGAGCTGAGCGTCGTCCCCGAGGAGCCGCTGCGCCGCGTCGTGGAGTTCGTGGCCCGCGGCTTCGCCGACGCCGCCCAGGGCCGGGTCGAGGTGCCCGGGGAGCGGGCCGTCGTCCTCGGCTCCGAGGCGGCAGGCGGCGCCCCGGTGCGCGAGCGGGTCGTCCGCTTCGGCCCGGCCGGCATCGTGGGCATCGTCGACGAGCCGCTCGACCTCGCCGGGTCCTCCGGTCGCCCCTCGGCGGACCCCGTCCCGTGGGTCGTGCTGGTCAACGTCGCCGCCGAGCACCACATCGGACCGGGGCGCCGCTGGGTCGAGTGGGCGCGGCGCTGGGCGGCCGGGGGCTACCGCGTCGTGCGCATCGACCAGAGCGGCGTCGGCGACAGCCCGACGCCTCCCGGCCAGGCCGACGACCGCGCCTTCGCCCCGGAGTGGATCGACGACATGCGCCACCTCGTCACCGAGCTGCGCGCCGACGGCGCCCGCGTCGGCATCGTCGGGCTCTGCTCGGGCTCCTACTCCGCCCTCGAGGTCGCGATGTGGGAGCACGTCGACGCGGTCTTCGCCATCAACCCGCGGCTCACGCTCTACCCCGCCGCCAAGGGCACCGCGGTCTACACCGACCGGCGCCGCGCGGCCGTCCTGCCCGTCGCCCCGATCGCCCGACTGGCGCGCCACCGGCGCATCCTCGCGGGCGGCATCTGGCGCATCTACCGCGAGTTCGCGCTCTGGCACGCCCCGCTGCTCGTCCTGTGGCGGGTGCTGCGCCGCGGCACGGCTGTCGAGGTGATCGCCTGCCACGACGACGCCCAGCACTTCACCGAGGTCTACGCGCTGCGCCCGCTCTCCTGGTGGATGCAGCGCAGCGGCCGCTTCGGCTTCACCGACGACGACGCCATCGACCACTCGCTCCTCTCGCGCCGCGCCCAGCTGCTCGGCTACGAGCGCGCCACGGCGTTCCTCTCCCGTCACCTGCCCCTGCCCTCGTCCCACCCCCGGAAGGCGTGAGTCCCGTGAGCCTCGTCCGTCTCTTCGACCTCGACCCCGCGACGTACGCCGTGCACCCGCTGCACGACGACGAGCGGACCTACTCCGAGACCAACTGCTACGTCGACTGCCTCGTCGAGCTGGTCGCCTCGGCCGGCCTCGAGCCGGAGGCGATGCTGGGCGGTGCGGTGATGTCGGACCTCGAGCTCGACCAGTGGACCTTCTTCAAGCCGACGCCGGGCGACCTGTTCGCGCTCTACGGCATCGACCTGCACGAGGTGCAGCCCTACCGCGGCTTCCCCGAGCTGATCGCCTCGCGCCTCGCCGTAGGTCAGACGGTGATGCCCGAGGTCGACTCCTTCTACCTGCCCGACGTCGCCGCCACCTCCTACCGCTCCGCCCACGTGAAGTCGACGATCGTCGCCGAGTCGATCGACGTCGAGGCCAAGGTGCTGCGCTACTTCCACAACACCGCCTACCACGAGCTCGGCGGTGAGGACTTCGACAAGCTGTTCGCGACCTACGACGGCGACGGCCACCTGCCGACGTACGTCGAGCTGATCCGCTTCGGCGCCGGTCCGGTGCCGCGGGGGGAGGAGGTCAAGGAGGTCGCGCGCGGCCGGTTCGTGGAGCACCTCGGGCGCCGCCCCGCGGACAACCCGTTCGTGCGGTTCGCCGAGGCCCTCGCCGCCGACCTGTCGGTGCTGCTCGAGGGCTCGACCGAGGACTACCACGCCTACGCCTTCCACAACCCGCGCATGGTGGGGGCGTCGATGGAGCTGCTCGCCAGCCACGTGCGTTGGCTGCTCGGTGAGGAGGGCGAGAAGGCCGCGTCCCACCTCGACGACGTCGTCGGCGGCTCCAAGATGCTGCTCTTCCGCCTCGCGCGGCAGCGCGCCTTCGCCGTCGAGGGGGTCGTGGGGCCGATGGCCGAGGCCTACGACGCCGCAATGACCGAGCTGGACGCGCTGGTCCGGTGACGGGCCGGTCGCCGGTCTCCTTCACCCGGCTCACGCCGGAGCCCGGGCCGGACGCCGACGAGGTCGAGCACGTCTTCCTCGCCCACGTCGAGGCGGCCGAGGACGGCGTCCTCGAGGTCGAGGGGATCGCGACCGTCTGGGACCTGCTGGTCGACGGCGAGGTCGTGGCGCACGGGACCTCGCAGTTCGAGCGCCACGAGGTGCCCGTGGCCGCCGGTGCCCACGAGGTGCGGGTGGTGGTGCACCCGCTGGCGCCCGTCCTGGACGAGGCGCCCCGCAAGCCGCGCCAGCGCTGGCGCACGATGCTCGTCGCGGACGCCCGGCTGCGCTGGGTGCGCACCCAGCTGCTCGGCCGCGCACCCGGCTTCTCGCCCGGGCCGCCCGTGGTCGGGCCCCACCTGCCGGTGACGCTGGTGACCGGCCCGCGCCCACCGCGCGTGGTGCGCACGCGGCTCGACGGCACCACCGGCGTGGTCGAGCTGTCCGACGGTCGCGAGGTGCGCATCCCCGACGCCGAGCTGTGGTGGCCGCACACCCACGGCACGCCTCACCTCCACGACGTCGAGGTCGACGGCGAGGTCGTCGCGCGCGTCGGCTTCCGCACCGTCGAGAACCGCTCCGCCGATTCCCTCGACCTCTGGGTCAACGGCGTGCGCGTCTTCGCCCGCGGCGCGGTGTGGACCCCCGGTCCGCTCGACGCGCTCGACGCGGCGGTGGGGCTCGGGCTCAACCTGGTGCGGGTGCCCGGCGTCGGGGCGTACGAGTCGGAGGCGTTCCACGCCCGCTGCGACCAGCTCGGCCTGCTGGTGTGGCAGGACCTGATGTTCGCGACGTTCGACTACCCGCTCGCCGACCCCGGCTTCGCCTCGGTCGTCGAGGAGGAGGTCTCGGGCGTCGCGGCGCTGCTGGCCCGCCACCCGTCGACCGCCGTCGTCTGCGGCTCCGCCGAGCACGAGCAGCAGGCGGCGATGTTCGGCGTGAGCCCGTCGACCGGGGCCGCGCGCGAGCTCGCGGCCCACCTCGCCCCGCTGGTGCTCGGGTCGGCGACCGACGCGGTGTGGGTCGACTCCTCGCCCTCGGGCGGCGACCCGGTCATCCGGGTCGACACCGGCATCGCGCAGTACTTCGGCGTCGGCGCCTACCTGCGGGCGCTTCCCGACGCGCGGCACAGCCGGGTGGGCTTCGCGGCCGAGTGCCTGGCCTTCTCCCACCTCCCCGCGCCCGGCTCTCCTGCCGACGTACCGGGGGCAGTGCCGCAGGACAACGGCGCCGACTGGGACTTCGCCGACGTGCGCGAGCACTACCTGCGCGAGCGCTACGGCGCCGAGGTGCCCTCCGACGGCGACGAGGCCCGCCGGGTGACCGGCGAGGTGATGGCCGACGTCTTCGGCGAGTGGCGCCGACCGGGTTCCGGCTGCGGTGGCGGCATCGTGCTGTGGCTGCGCGACGTGCGGCCCGGGGCCGGCTGGGGGCTGCTCGACAGCACCGGTCGGGCCAAGCCGGCGGCGCTCGCGCTCGCACCGGTCCTGCAGCCGACGGCCGTCTGGGTCGTAGACGAGGGGCTCAACGGCCTCGACGTGCACGTCGCCCACGACGGCCCGTCTCCGCTGACCGGGACGCTCGAGGTCGCGCTGCTGCGCGCCGACGGGTCGGTCGCCGAGACCTGCGCCGCCGAGGTGTCGCTGCCGCCGCACGGCCACGCGGCGTACGGCGTCGAGGCGCTGCTCGGCCGGTTCGCCGACGTGTCCTACGCCTACCGCTTCGGCCCGCCCCAGCACGACAAGGTCCGCGCCCGCCTCACCGTCCCCGACGCTGCCGACGGTCCCGCTCCCGGCCTCGAGCGCACCGCCACCTGGCACGTCCCCCTCGCCGCCCGCCAGCTGTAACGCGGGGTTACGGCCTCTCCCACCGCGTTCGAACGCGGTGGGAGAAGCCGTAACCCCGCGTTGCAAGCGGTGGGGCCGGCGGGGCGGAAACGGGAGGCGGGGCGGCGCCGGGCGGGGCTAGGTTCGCCGGGTGACGCACGCGCTGGAGTGGTACGACGAGCCGCGGGCCTTCCTCGGCCGGGCCGGTGCCTGGCTCGACGCCGACCCGGTGGTCACCACGGTGGTCGGGTCGGTCGCCGCGCGGGCCGTCGAGGACGACGCCGCCGGGCGGAAGGGGGGCGACCACCCGCGCTGGTGGGTCGTCGTCGCCGACGAGCGGGGCGAGGTGGTCGGGGCCGCGATGCGGACGGCGCCGTTCGCGCCGCATCCGCTCTACGTGCTGCCGATGCCCGACGACGCCGCGCGCGAGCTGGGCCGGATCCTGCGCGAGCGCGGCGACGGCGTCACCGCGGTCAACGGGGCGCTGCCGGCCGCCGAGCTCGTCGCGGCGGAGCTGGCCGCGGGCGGCGGGACGGTGCGGGTGCACGAAGGCATGCGGCTGCACGTGGTCGACGACCTCGCGGCCCTGGAGGAGCCGGTCCGACCCGGCCGGGCCCGGCTCGCGACCGCGGCCGACGAGGAGGTCGCGTTCGCGTGGTTCACGGCGTTCCACCACGACGCGGCGCTGCAGGCCGGACGCGACCCGTCGCTCGAGACCGAGATATTCGAGGGCAGCGAGGTGCAGGCCCGCGTCGAGTCGGGGCGGGTCTGGCTGTGGGAGGACCCCGACGGGGTCCCGGTCAGCCTCGCCGCGCACAACCCGTCGGCCGGGGGAGTGGTGCGGATCGGGCCGGTCTTCACCCCGACCGAGCAGCGCGGCCGCGGCTGGGCCGGCGCGGTCACCGCCCACGTCACCCGGCGGATCCTCGAGGCCGGCGACGTGGCGTGCCTGTTCACCGACGTGGACAACCCCGTCTCCAACCACGTCTACGCCGCACTCGGCTACCGCGCGGTCGTCGACATGGCCAACCTCGTGGTCGAGGGTCCCGCCTAGACTGGCGGGACCATGACGGAGACCAGCACACCCCGGCTTGCCGAGACGTTCGCGGAGGCCGAGGACGCACTGCTGTCCCGCTGGCCCGAGACCCGGCTCGAGCCGTCGCTCGACCGGATCCGGGCGTTCGTCGACCTGCTCGGCGACCCCCAGACCGCCTACCCCGTCGTGCACCTGACCGGCACCAACGGCAAGACCTCGACCAGCCGGATGATCGACACCCTGCTGCGCGCGCTCGACCTGCGCACCGGCCGCTTCACCAGCCCCCACGTCGAGCGGATGACCGAGCGCATCTCGATCGACGGCGAGCCGCTGAGCGACGAGGAGTTCGTCGCGGCGTTCAACGACGTGGCGCCCTACCTCGGGATGGTCGACGACTCCGAGGCCCACCCGGTGTCGTTCTTCGAGACCGTCGTGGCGATGGCCTACGCGAAGTTCGCCGAGGCGCCCGTCGACGTCGCCGTCGTCGAGGTCGGCATGGGCGGGGCGTGGGACGCCACCAACGTCGTCGACGCCGCCGTCGCCGTGGTGCTGCCGATCGCGGTCGACCACGCGAAGTACCTCGGCGAGACGCCCGCCGCCATCGCCGTCGAGAAGTCCGGGATCATCAAGCCGGGCTCCGTCGCCGTCATCGCCGAGCAGGAGCCCGAGGTCGCGCAGGTGCTCGTCGCGCGCCTCGCCGAGGTCGGGGCGACCGCGGTGCGCGAGGGCGTCGACTTCGGCGTCGTCGCGCGCACGCCCGCGGTGGGCGGCCAGGTCGTCTCCCTGCAGGGGGTGCGGGCGCGCTACGACGAGGTCTTCCTCCCGCTCTACGGCGCCCACCAGGCGCAGAACGCCGCCGTCGCGCTCGCCGCGGTCGAGTCGTTCGTCGGCGGCTCGGAGCCGCTCGACGCCGAGCTGGTCAACGCGGCGTTCGCGCAGGTCACCTCGCCGGCCCGGCTCGAGATCGTGCGCCAGGGGCCGACCGTCATCCTCGACGCCGCCCACAACCCCCACGGCGCCGAGGCCACGGCGGCCGCGCTCGAGGACTCCTTCACCCTGGACCCGCTGATCGGGGTCATCGGGGTGATGGGCGACAAGGACGCCGAGGGGCTGCTCGCAGCGTTCGAGCCGCACCTGGCCCACCTCGTCGTCACCCAGAGCTCCACCGACCGGGCGATGCCCGCCGAGGAGCTCGCCGAGGTCGCCCGGGAGATCTACGGCGAGGACCGCGTCACCGTCGTGCCCCGCCTCGACGACGCGCTCGAGGAGGCGACGACGCTGGCCGAGGAGGGCTCGACCTCCTCCATCGGCACCGGCGGCGTGCTCGTCACCGGCTCGGTCGTCACCGCCGGCGAGGCCCGCGCCATGCTGAAGCGGGGCCGCCGGTGAGCGGGCCCGAGCCGACCGCGGGCCCGGTCGACCGCGAGCGCACCCGGTCCCCGCGCCGGGGCATGTGCGCCGCCGTCCTCAGCCTCGAGGCGATCGTCCTCGGGCTCACCACGCCGGTGATGATCGTGATCGCCGACGTCTCGGCGCCGGTCGCGGTGACCGTCGGCGTCGGGCTCGCGCTGCTGTGCCTGCTCACCGCCGGGGCCCTGCGCAGCGAGGGCGCCTACCTGCTCGGGTGGGGGATCCAGGCGGCCGCGATCTGCCTCGGGTTCGTCGTCACGCTGATGTTCTTCCTCGGCGCGGTCTTCGCCGCGCTCTGGGCCACGGCCTACCTGCTCGGGCGCAAGATCGAGCGGGAGCGGGCTGCGGCGTTCGCGGCCTACGACGCCCAGTAGGGTCCGTGCCATGGCGCGCACCCTGGTCCTGCTCAAGCCCGACGCCGTCCGCCGCGGACTGGTCGGTCAGATCCTGTCCCGCTACGAGGCCAAGGGGCTGACCCTCACCGCGCTCGAGCACCGCACGATCGACGCCGACACGGCCGACCGGCACTACGCCGAGCACGTCGAGAAGGAGTGGTACCCGCCGCTGCGCGACTTCGTGACCAGCGGCCCCCTCGTCGCGATGGTGCTCGAGGGTGACGAGGCGGTCGAGGTCGTGCGCGGCCTCAACGGCGCCACCGACGGCCGCAAGGCCGCCCCCGGCACCATCCGCGGCGACCTGTCGCTCAGCGGGCGCGAGAACCTCGTCCACGGCTCCGACTCCGCCGAGTCGGCCGAGCGCGAGATCGGGCTCTGGTTCCCCGGTCTCTGACCCCCCACCCTCCTCCCGCCGTACGGCGGACGACCCGACCCGGCGCCATCCGCGCCGGGTCGACGTCTTCTCGGCAGCACTCTGCGCCGGGTCGGCGCACGTCCAGCAGCACTCCGCGCCGGGTCGGCGTCCGGCGCTGAGCGGGCGCCACCTCCAGTCACATCCGTCACTCCCGTCCCGGCGAGTCTCCCGGGAGGGGCCGGGTGCGCCACCTAGCCTCGGAGGGCCAGAGGCGGGTGCGCCGCGCGTCTCTGTCTTCCCCGGCAGCACAACGACGCACGAAGGACTACCCGGATGGCGAACAACCTCGTCGGCCGTGACATGGCGGTCGACCTCGGGACCGCCAACACGCTCGTCTACGTCCGAGGCAAGGGCGTGCTCGTCGACGAGCCCAGCGTCGTCGCCGTCAACGAGAAGACGGGCGAGCTGGTCGCGGTCGGCCACGACGCCAAGCAGATGGTCGGGCGCACGCCCGAGGACATCACGACGGTCCGCCCGCTCCAGGACGGCGTGATCGCCGACTTCGAGGCGACCGAGCAGATGCTGCGCCACTTCATCGCGCTGGTGCACCGCCGCCGCTACCTCGCCAAGCCGCGGATGGTCGTGTGCGTGCCGAGCGGCATCACCGCGGTCGAGCAGCGAGCGGTCAAGGAGGCCGGCTACCAGGCCGGCGCGCGCCGGGTCTACATCATCGAGGAGCCGATGGCGGCCGCCATCGGCGCCGGGCTGCCCGTGCACCAGGCCACCGGCAACATGGTCGTCGACGTCGGTGGCGGCACCACCGAGGTCGCGGTGATCAGCCTCGGCGGCATCGTGACCAGCCTGAGCGTGCGCACCGCCGGCGACGAGCTCGACCGCGCCATCACGACGTGGATGAAGAAGGAGCACGGGCTGCTGCTCGGCGAGGCGACCGCCGAGGAGGTCAAGCAGACCCTCGGCTCGGCGTACCCCGGCCCGGCGGACCGCCAGGCCGAGATCCGCGGCCGCGACCTGGTCAGCGGCCTGCCCCGCAGCATCACGATCACCAGTGCCGACGTGCGCAAGGCGCTCGAGGAGCCGCTGCACGCGATCGTCGACGCCGTGCGGGTCACCCTCGACCAGACCCCGCCCGAGCTGGCCGGCGACATCATGGACCGCGGCATCGTGCTCACCGGCGGGGGAGCGCTGCTGCGCGGCCTCGACGAGCGGATCCGCCACGAGACCGGGATGCCCGTCCACGTCGCCGACGAGCCGCTGACCAGCGTGGCGCTCGGCGCCGGGCGCTGCGTCGAGGAGTTCGAGGCGCTGCAGCAGGTGCTGGTCACCGAGCGCCGCAGGCTGGCGCGATCGGCATGAGCGACCGGCTCAACCGCCGCGGCAGCCTCGAGCCCCACGACCCGCGCCGCCCCCGGCGCTCGCTCGTGACCGCGCTCGTGCTCACCAGCCTCGCGCTGATGGCCACCGACCACCTGGCCGGGGCCGACGGCGGCTCGCCCGTCGACCCGCTGCGCCGTGCCGTCGGCGAGGTCTACGGCCCCGTCGAGAACGCCGCGACCACCGTCGTGGACCCGGTCGCCGCGCTGCCCTCGTGGGTGCGCAGCCGCCGCGAGATGGCCGCCGACCTCGAGTCGGCGCGCTCCGAGGCCGACCAGCTGCGCGCGCAGCTGGCGAGCAACGACTACGACCGCAACCGCCTGCAGGAGTACGACGACCTCACCGCGACCGCGGAGTCGCTCGGCTACGCCCTCGTGCCCGCGCGGGTCACCGCGATGGGCTCGGCGCAGTCGTTCTCGCGCACGGTGACCATCGACGCCGGCGCCCGGGCCGGGCTCGCCCCCGACATGACCGTCGTCAACGGCCAGGGCCTCGTCGGCCGGGTGCTGCGCGTCAGCGCGACGAGCGCGACGGTCCTGCTCGTCACCGACGCCGACTCCACCGTCGGCGGCCGGGTCGGCTCGAGCATGAAGGTCGGCTTCCTGCACGGGCGCGGCGACCTCGGCGAGGGCTCGCGCCTCGACCTCGAGCTCGTCGACCAGACCTACGTGCCGAAGGCCGGGGAGCCGGTCGTCACCTGGGGCAGCCAGGACGGCGCCCCCTACGTCTCCGGGGTGCCGATCGGCACCGTCGACTCGGTCTACTCCAGCCTGCGCGAGACCACGCAGCGCGCCGTCATCACGCCGTACGTCGACTTCTCGGCGCTCGACCAGGTCGGCGTCGTCGTCCCGTCGGGTACGACGAGCGACCGCGCCGTCATCGAGGTCGACGGGAGCCTGCGGTGAACGCCCGCAACCTCGCGATCGCCGTCGCGGTCTCGCTCGCCCTCGTGCTCCAGACGACCGTCTTCTCGCGGCTCACCGTCGAGGGCGTCGCCCCCGACCTCGTGCTGCTGGTGGTCGCCGCGGTCGCGCTGCGCCACGGCTCCCAGGTCGGCCTCGCCACCGGCTTCGCCGCGGGCCTCCTCCTCGACCTCGCCCCGCCGGCCGACCACGTCGCCGGTCGCTGGGCGCTCGCCCTGCTCGTCGTGGGCTACGTCGCCGGCCGGCTCACGAGCACCGGCGAGCCCCGCCCCGGCCAGTGGCTGGGCGCCGCCGCCGCGTCGTCGTTCGTCGGCACCTCCGTCTTCGCCCTCAGCGGGCTCGTGCTGAGCGACCCCGCGGTCGCCACCGGCGAGCTGCTGCGCACGATCGCGGTCGCGCTCGGCTACGACGTCGTGCTCGCCCTGGCCGTCGTGCCGCTGACCCTGGCCCTGCTGGAGCGCGCGGAGCCCGACCGGGTGCGCGTGCTCGGCCTGAGCCGCCCGTGAGCAGGACCGGCGAGAACCGCAGCCGCCTGCGCCTGGTCGTGGTGCAGGCGCTGGTCTTCTCGCTCTTCGCGACCCTGCTGGTGCGCCTGTACTACCTCCAGGTCGTCGACGGCGACCAGTACGCCGCCCAGGCCGCCGACCAGTCGGTGCGCGAGATCGTCACCCAGCCCCAGCGCGGGCTGATCGTCGACGACGTGGGGCGCCCCCTGGTCGCCAACCGCACCTCGTGGGTCGTCTCGATCGACCGCGGCACGCTGGCCAAGCTGCCCGACGACGAGCAGCGCCAGCTCCTGCAGCGGGTGCGCACCGTCACCGACCTCGCCGTGAAGAAGATCCAGCGCAAGCTCGTCACCTGCGGCGACGACGACGCCGTGATCGGCGAGTGCTGGAACGGCTCGCCCTTCCAGCCCGTGCCGGTCGCCGCCGACGTGCCCCAGCCGATGGCGCTGCGGGTGCTCGAGCAACCCGAGGACTTCCCGGGCGTCACCGCCGAGCAGCAGAGCCTGCGCGCCTACCCCGCGCCGTACGGCATCAACGCCGCGCACGTGCTCGGCTACCTCAGCCCGGTCACCGGCGAGGAGTACGACGCGGCGAAGGCCGACGGCGACGACTCCCTCAACGGCGCCTCGGTCGTGGGCCGCGCCGGCGTCGAGAAGGAGTACGACTCCTGGCTGCGCGGCATGCCCGGCTACACCTCCGTGCAGGTCGACTCGATGGGCCGGGTGATCGGCGACTCCGACGAGGTCGAGGCCCAGCCCGGCGACACGCTCGTCACCTCGCTCGACGCCCGCGTGCAGTCGGTGGTCGAGCAGCAGCTCGCCACGGCCATCTCCACCGCCCGCGCCACGCTCGACCCGGTCACCGGCCGCAACTACGTGGCCGACTCCGGCGCCGCCGTGGTGATGGAGGCCAAGACCGGCCGCATCGTCGCGATGGCCAGCCAGCCGACGTACGACCCCTCGGTGTGGGTCGGCGGCATCACCAACAAGGAGCTGTCGCGGCTCTACTCCAAGGCCGCCGGCGAGCCGCTGCTCGGCCGGGCCACCCAGGGTCAGTTCGCGCCCGGGTCGACGTGGAAGCCGTTCATGACCGCGGGGGCGCTGACCCACGGCTACTCCACCGACACCCGCCTCGACTGCTCCTCGTCGTTCCGCGTCGGCAACCGCGACTTCAAGAACTACGAGTCCGGCGCCTACGGCTCGATCGACTTCGCCAAGGCGCTCGAGGTCTCCTGCAACACCTTCTTCTACCGCGTCGGCTACGACTACTGGCAGCGCTTCGGCTCCGACGTCGACGACGTCGAGGCCAAGGACCCGCTCGTCGACGAGGCCAAGGCGTTCGGCTTCGGCTCGCGCACCGGCATCGACATCCCCGGCGAGGCGCCCGGGCGCATCGCCGACCGGGAGTGGAAGCGGTCGTACTGGAAGCAGATGCGCTCCTTCTACTGCGACATCGCCGACAAGCCGCAGGACGGCACCACGAGCGACTTCGTCTACAGGTTCGCCCAGGAGTTCTGCGTCGAGGGCTACGCCTACCGCGCCGGCGACGCCGTGAACTTCGCCATCGGCCAGGGCGACACGATCGTCACGCCGCTGCAGCTCGCCCGCGCCTACGCCGCGCTGTCGAACGGCGGCACGCTCTACGCCCCGCGCGTCGCCAAGGCCGTCGTCAGCCCCGACGGCGAGGTGCTGCGCCGGATCGCACCCAGGAAGACCGGCGAGCTCGACCTGCCGAAGAGCGTCATCGACTACATCGACCAGGCCCTGCAGGGCGTCACCGCCCAGGGCACGATGGCCTGGAAGATGGGCGGCTTCCCGCTCGAGCAGGTGCCGATCCGCTCCAAGACCGGCTCCGCCGAGGTCTACGGCAAGCAGTCGACCTCGTGGGTCGCCTCCTACGACGACGACTACGTCGTGGTGATGATGGTCAGCCAGGGCGGCACCGGCTCCGGCACCTCCGGAGACGGCGTGCGCAAGATCTGGGAGGCGCTCTACGGCATCACCGGCGAGACCGTCGACCCGGCTGCCGCCGCCATCGCCGGCACCACCCCGCCCGCCGGCCTCCCGACGTTCATGGACGACGGCTCGATCCTGCCGCCCACCCGCTCCGAGGAGGACGAGTGATGAGTGCCCCCTCGAGCTCCCGGGCGGTGTCGCTGCGCCGGCTCGACTGGGTCCTGCTGGGCTCCGTCCTCGCGCTGCTCGTGCTCTCGGCCCTCCTCGTGTGGTCGGCGACCAGCAGCCGCGACGCGCTCACCGGGGGTGACTCCACGGCGTACCTGCGCAAGCAGCTGGTCAACATCGCCATCGGCCTGGTGCTGCTGGTCGTCGTGACCGTCACCGACCACCGCTGGGTGCGCATCGTCGTGCCGGTGATCTACGCCGCTTCGATCGCCGGGCTGGTGCTGGTGCTCACCGCGGGGTCGACGATCAACGGCTCACGCTCGTGGGTGCGCCTGGCGGGCATGTCCATCCAGCCGTCGGAGTTCGCCAAGCTCGCGGTCGTCGTCGGCATGGCGCTGGTGCTCGCCGAGCGCGCCGAGGGCCGGTGGCGCTCGCGGGTCGGCACCGCCGAGGTGGTGCTGATGCTCGCCATCGCAGGCCTGCCCGCCGCGCTGATCCTGCTGCAGCCCGACCTCGGCACGATGCTCGTGCTCTCCGCCACGGTGTTCGGCGTCCTCGCCGTCTCCGGCGCCCGGCGCCGCTGGCTGGTCGGCGTGCTGGTCACCGCCGTCTCGGTCGCCGTCGGCGCGGTCGCCGCGGGCGTGCTGAAGGCCTACCAGGTCGACCGGTTCCTGGCCTTCGTCGACCCGGACCTCGACCCCCGCGGTGCCGGCTACAACGTCGAGCAGGCCCGCATCGCCATCGGCAACGGCGGCCTGTTCGGCCAGGGGCTCTTCGACGGGTCGCAGACCCACGCGGGGTTCGTGCCTGAGCAGCAGACCGACTTCGTCTTCACCGTCGCGGGCGAGGAGCTCGGCCTGGTCGGCGCCGGCCTGCTCGTCGCCCTGCTCGCGGTCGTGATCTGGCGCGCCCTGGTCATCGCCCGCCGCGCCGAGGACGTCTTCGGTCGCGTCGCCGCCGCCGGCATCGCCTGCTGGTTCGGCTTCCAGGCCTTCCAGAACGTCGGCATGTGCCTCGGCATCATGCCCGTCACCGGCGTGCCGCTGCCGTTCGTCTCCTACGGCGGCTCTTCCCTCTTCGCCGGCATGCTCGCCGTCGGCCTCCTGCTCAACGTCCACCTCCGCGCCCAGACCCCGACGTACGCCGCCCCGATGGCCGAGCGACGGGTCCTCGTCGGCCGCTGAGCGTCACGAGGGAGGTCTCGACGACGCTCGCTGGCGCTCGCTGCTCGACCACCGGCCCTCGCTGGTCGAGCAGGGAGGCGCGCCAGCGCCGAGCGTCGTCGAGACCTCTCGACCACCGCTGCGTCCGGAATTCCGGGTGCCCGCCGGGCGTTGTCAGGGCATGAGCGACGAGACCGAGTTCGAGCTGGTCGCCCCGGCCCTGGTGTTCCCGGGCCAGGAGGCGCCCGAGTCCGCCTTCCGCGTGGCCTACGACCTGCTGGAGCGCGGTGCGCCAGCCGAGGCCCTGACCGTCATCGAGCCCGCCCTGGCCGAGGACCCGCGCAACACCGGGCTGCGGACGCTGCGTGCGTGGGCGTTCCTCGCCCGCGCCCAGCTGGGACGCGCCACGGAGGAGCTCACGTCGCTGGTCGAGGACGACCCCACCGACGTGTGGAGCCGCCACGCGCTGGGCCGCGCGCTGGAGCGACAGTCGCGCCCGGCCGAGGCACTGCCGCACCTGCGGCTGGCCGCGGTGATGAGCGGCGACCCCGAGCACGCGGCCGCCGTGACCCGGGTGCAGTCGCGGCTCGCGGCAGCGCGCAACTGACACACGACTGACGGGGGCCCGGATGGCTACCGGGCCCCCGTGAGTCAGACCCCGACCGACCCCGCCGTGGACGCAGCCGTTGACGAGTGGGGCGTCCAGCACCGCTGGCTCGACGCCCGCGACGAGGTGCACGAGACCTCCGAGGAGACGGTGAGCCGTCTGCACGAGGTGATCGGCACCCCGCCCTCCGACCTCGAGGAGCGGGCGCCGGTCGTGACCCGTCCGGGCCGCGACCTCGGCCTCGGCGCCGTGCGCGTGCGCTGCGAGGACGGCACCGAGCGCGAGGTCGACGGGCGTCTGCCCGACGACTTCCCGCTCGGCTACCACCGGCTGACGACCGCGGCCGGGGTGGAGCGCCGGCTCGTCGTCTCGCCGGGGCGGTGCTGGCTGCCGGAGGAGCCGACGTGGGGCTGGGCCGTCCAGCTCTACGCCGCGCGCTCGTCGCGCAGCTGGGGCATCGGCGACCTCGGCGACCTGCGCACGCTGCGCGCGTGGACCGAGGGCGAGGGCGGCGGCTTCGTGCTGGTCAACCCGCTCCACGCCGTCGCACCGGTGGTCGAGGGGGCGTCGATGGAGCCGAGCCCCTACCTCCCGGCCACCCGTCGCTTCCGCAACCCCGTCTACCTCCGCGTCGAGGACGTCCCCGGCCACGAGCCCGACGACGTCGACACCGGGCGTCGCGACGCGGTGGCCGCCGCCGACCTCGTCGACCGCGACGCCGCCTGGGCTCTCAAGGGCCCGGCCCTGCGCGCGGCGTACGACCGCAGCGCCGGTGACGACACCGACTTCGCCACCTGGCGGGGCGACCAGGGCGACCCGCTGGAGGAGTTCGCGACCTGGAGCGCGCTGGCCGAGGAGCTCGGCGCCGAGCACGGCACCGACTGGCACGCCTGGCCCGAGCGGCTGCGCGACCCGCGCGGGGACGGCGTCGCGGCCTGGCGGGCCGAGCACGGCGCCGAGGTCGGCTTCCACGCCTGGCTGCAGTGGCAGCTCGACGTGCAGCTGCGCGCCGCCTCCGGCGGCCTCACCGTGATCCAGGACCTGCCCATCGGGGTCTCCGGCGGCGGCGCCGACGCGTGGGCGTGGCAGGACGTGCTGGCCCAGGGTGTCACCGTCGGCGCGCCGCCCGACGCGCTCAACACCCTCGGTCAGGACTGGGGCTCGCCGCCGCTCGTGCCGTGGCGGCTGCGGGCGGCCGACTACGAGCCGTTCGTCGAGTCCGTGCGCGCCACGATCGCGGGTGCAGGTGGGCTGCGCATCGACCACGTGATGGGTCTGTTCCGGCTGTGGTGGATCCCCGAGGAGGGCGACGCCCGCGGCGGCGGCTACGTCCGCTACCCGAGCGACGACCTGCTCGACATCGTCGCGCTCGAGTCGCACCGCGCGCAGGCCGTCGTGGTGGGGGAGGACCTCGGCACGGTCGAGCCCGGGGTCGCCGAGGCGCTCGCCGAGCGCCGGATCCTGTCCTACAAGGTGCTGTGGTTCGAGGACGACGCCCCGGCAGCGTGGCCCCGCGAGGCCCTCGCGACCGTGACCACCCACGACCTGCCGACGGTCGCCGGGCTGTGGACCGGCGCCGACGCCGAGGACCAGCTCGCCGCCACCGACATGCCCGAGGACGACGTGCGCAGCGGTCGCGACGAGCTGCTCGGTCGCCTCACTCGCGAGCCGCTCGACGACGACGCGGGCCCGGCCGAGGCCGTCGAGGCGGCGTACCGCCAGCTGGTGACCGCGCCGTCGCTGCTGGTCGCGCTGTCGCTCGAGGACGCCGTGCTCGAGGAGCGCCGGCCCAACGTGCCCGGCACGACCGAGCGCGAGAACTGGCGCATCCCGCTCGCCGTGCCCGTCGACCGGCTCGACGCGTCACCGGAGGTCGACCGGCTGCTCGCGCTCGTGCGGGCGGCGTACGGCGGCTGACGCCGGCCGGGGGCTCAGGAGGAGGGCACGAGCGCGCGCCGCACGACCTCGCGCAGCGTGGCGCGGCGGCGCTCGTGGTCGGCTGCGGGGTCGGAGGCCGAGGCGGTGAAGGTGCCGCTGACCGGCGACCAGGTCCCGGCGAGTGCGATGAGCAGCGCGTAGACCTCGCCGGGCTCGATGCCGTCGACGATGCGACCCTCGCGCTGGGCGCGCGCGATGGCGTCGAGCTTGGGGTCGGTCAGGTCGGCGCGGCCGGCCAGGAGCGCTCCGGTGGGCACCTTCTCGAGCCGGTACCAGCTGGAGAGGCGGACCAGCTCGGGGTCGGTGAGGTAGGAGTCGTAGAGGCGCGTGACGTAGCCCGGGAGATCGTCGGCGGTCAACGGCACCGTGTCGACGATCGCCTGGAGGTGGCGGCCGAAGACGGCCTCGAAGAGACCGTCCTTGGAGCCGTACCACGCGTACATCTGCGCCTTGTTGACCCCGGCCGCCTCGGCGATCCGGTCCACCCGCGCGCCCGCGATGCCGTGCTCGGCGAACTCCGCCGTCGCGGCACCCATCAGCCGCGCCCTGCTGTCGTCGCCTCGTGCCACGTCCCCAGTTTAAGCAAACAAACTAGTTGGTATGTTCAGTGCATGACCAGGATTCAGAACCAGTTCACCGACCGCACCACGGCTCTCGAGGTCGTCGAGGGCATCGACCTGTCCGGGCGACGCGCCCTCGTGACCGGCGCCTCGTCCGGCATCGGCGTCGAGACGGCCCGCGCGCTCGCCCACGCCGGCGCGCAGGTCACGCTCGCCGTCCGCGACACCGAGGCCGGCCGCCGGGTCGCCGACGACGTCGCCGCGACCAGCGGGCGCGACGACCTCGCGGTGCTCGCGCTCGACCTCGGCGACCTCGCCAGCGTCGACGCCCTCACCGCGGCGTGGGAAGGCCCGCTGCACGTGCTCGTCAACAACGCCGGGGTGATGGACGTGCCGTTCGGCCACACGGCACAGCGCTGGGAGACCCACTTTGGCGTCAACCACCTCGGCCACTTCGCACTCGCCACCGGGCTGCACGGCGCGCTCGCCGCCGGGGCAACCCCTGAGCGCGGGGCGCGCATCGTCTCGGTGTCGTCCTCGGGCCACGCGTCGTCGCCGGTGGTCTTCGACGACCTCTTCTTCGAGCGGCGCGACTACGAGCCGTGGCTCGCCTACGGCCAGGCCAAGACCGCCAACGTCCTCTTCGCCGTCGAGGCGACCCGGCGCTGGGGCGGCGAGGCGATCACCGCCAACGCCCTCATGCCCGGCGGCATCTGGACCCCGCTGCAGCGCCACTGGAGCGACGAGCGGCGTGCGGCGGCGGAGGAGGAGGCGCGCCAGGGCGAGGAGAGCGGCGCGTTCCGGATGAAGAGCGTGGAGCAGGGCGCGGCGACGTCAGTCTTCGTCGCGACCTCGCCGCAGGTCGAGGGGATCGGCGGGCGCTACTTCGAGGACTGCCACGAGGCCGAGGTCGTCGAGCAGCTCGACGGGCTCGCCGGCGTGCTGCCCCACGCGCTCGACCCCGACGACGCCCGGCGCCTGTGGGACGTCTCGGAGGAGCTGCTCAGGGCAGCGCGACGCTGACCTCGTGGTCGATCGGGCCCTCGGCCGTGCGGACCGTCACGTCGACGACGGCCTCGCCGCCGCTCGCGGGTGCGTCGAAGGCCTGCAGCGTCTGCGCGGCGTCACCGGCGTCGGTCTCGCCGAAGGACCCGGTCACCTCCTCGATCGCCGGCTGACCGTCGACCGTGACGGTGGCGGTCACGCTCTCGGCGCCGTCGCTCGAGAACGACGCGCCGACCACGGCGAAGGACCGACCCTCGTCGGCCCACCCCGTGCCGGGGAGGTACGGCACGCGCTCGACGGCCATCTCGCAGCTCAACGTCGCGGAGGCGGCGCCCGACTCGATGCGGGCGCCGTCGCCGCAGTCCAGCTCCCGGGCGCCCGTCACCTCGCCGTAGAGCGGGGCCGCGGCCCCCTCGTCGACCTCGCCGGTGGCGGTGTCGAGACGCTGGGTGGTGCCGTCGTAGGTGACGTCGATGCTCAGCTGGTCGGGGTCGACGACCGGCAGGTAGAAGACGCTCGTCGCGCTGTCGCCGATCTGGACGCCGTCGACGGTGTACGGCGCGGGGAGCTCGACTGCGTCGCCGTCCGCGTCCTCGGCCGTGACCTCCGCGGGCTGGGGCTGCTGGCTCACCACGGCCTGGCCCGGGAACGCCGCGAGGGCGTCGAACGACCACGAGACGGGCACCCAGCTCCGCCCGTCGGGCGCGGTGTGCTGCTCGCCGTCCTCGGCGTCCGCGGACGGTACGGCGCCCGTCAGCGGGTCGCCGACCGTGATCGAGAGTGTCCCGGCCGGCACAACGACCCGCGCGGCCTGACCGTTCACCTCGGTCGAGACCCGACCGGGCACCACCCCGTCCGAGGTCGTGGTGCCGCCGGGCGAGTCCTCGTCGCCGCACCCGGCGACGGCGAGGGTGATCAAGGCCAGGGCGGCCGCGGGCAGTGCTCCGCGCGCACGCCTCACGGCGTCCCCTCGCGGTCGGCGTACACGGCCACCTTCAGCTGCCGGATCTTGGCGAACTGGTCCTCCACGAGTCGGGACGCGACCGAGGAGACGGTGTCGCAGAAGGTCTGCTCGTCGACCGTTGCGTGCCACGCGGGGTCGATGCGGACCGTCCAGTGCTCCATGCCGACGGCGGTGATCTCCACCGGACCGCCGGCACCGCCCTCCGCGACGACCTGGGACCGTGCGTCGACATAGGTCCGGTCGCGGTCGGTCCTCGGCGACGGCTCCCGGTAGAGGTCGCGCCCGAGCTCGTGCCCTCGTCCGCGGTAGTACTCCCGCATGCGCGCAACGAAGGCGAGCTTGGCCAGTCTCGTCAGCTGGAACTCGAGGTCGCGTGCGGAGGCTCGGTGGAAGTAGCCGGGGGCCAGCACCAACCGGATGCCCGAGACGCCGCGGATGTGTACGGAGGCGCTGCCGTCGGGCGTCTCGGCCGAGGCCTGGAGCCTCTGGCGGGCGGTGACGACGTACCCGCGGGGGAGGTCCGACGCGTCACCGGGCTGGGTGCTCGTCAGGGTCATGGCAGCCCTCTCAGTCGCGGTCCGGGTAGCCCGGGTCGGGCTTGTCCTGGTCGAGCAGGCTCGGCTTGGGGGCGACGTAGTTCTCGCCCCCGCTGCTCTGGAGCGTGCCGTTGGCCTTGACCAGAGCATCCTGGATCTTCTTCTCGGCGTTCTCGATCGAGGTCTTGAGGTCGTCCAGGGCCGAGCGGCAGGCGTCGATGACCGCCTTGGCGGTGTCGCCGGAGTACTCGGGCTTCGGCTCCTCCTCCATCTGGCCCGCGGCGGTCGAGGCCACCGAGGTCGCCGCGCCGGCGAAGGCGAGGGCGATCGCCGCGGTGCCTCCGGACGCGACCGTCGCCGCACCCACGGTGATGACGGCCGCCACCACGCTCAGAGCACCCGTCCACTCGTTCTTGCCGCACTCGCCGAGCCCGTCGAGCGCGGAGATCACCTCGTGGGCGATCTTGTCGACGTCGGCACGCGCGGCGGTCCACAGCGCCTCCTCGGCGCGCAGGGCGTTCTGGAGGACCGACGCCGCAGCGAACTGGTTGAGACAGCGCGCTGGGAACGGCGTCGCGAAGTTCTCGACGAACTCCATCATCGCCAGGCCGTCCCACTCGTCGAGGTAGTCCGCGGCGGTCGTCATGTCTTTGAGGTTGACGTTGAACGGGAAGAGGCTGCCGGTGAGCGGGTCGCTCGCCCCCTCCTCGCCCGACGACAACTTGTGCATCGCGCCCTCGACACTGCCGTACAACGGCGCGAACGAGGACGGGTCCGGCATCTGCGTGAAGTCGGCGAAGAGCGTCGGCACGTCGGCGAAGTCGGCTTCGGTCTGGTTGAGGATGTCCTGGGCGATCTCGTCGGTCATGCCGGCACCGCCCTGGTAGCCGTGCTGGTTCTTGATGAACCCGCGCTCC
>Ga0325401_1000459_pt1 | contig 29265 bp, 29 predicted proteins | sample PopdelMetagenome_FD_205666 | JGI IMG/M metagenome (GOLD analysis project Ga0325401, IMG submission 205666) | Populus deltoides microbial communities from Bellville, Georgia, United States - Xylem-PdKOR-R2 | ecosystem: Host-associated > Plants > Phyllosphere > Stem > Wood/Secondary xylem | place...
CGAGCAGGTCGGTGCCGTGGTGCCCGCGCGCGCCCCCGCCCCGCGCCTCGCCCCAGCTGTCGCGCAACGCCGCGCCCGCGACCGGCATCACCAGCCGCCCGGGCCGGTCGCGAAGCGCCGGGATCGCCTGCGCCACCCGATCGCGCAGGGACCCCGGCGGCGCGCTCCCGATCGAACAGGTCGACACGAACGCTCCCAGCACCAGCATGATGCCCGCCAGGATGATCCAGCCGACCCGGCTCACCCGGCTACTCCTGGAAGATCGCGGGCGTCCCCGGCTTCACCATCGTCGCCAGCCGCGCGACGTTCCAGTTGGTCATCCGGACGCAACCGTGGCTGGTGGTTAGCCCGATATTCTGCGGCTCGGGCGTGCCGTGGATACCGTAATGGTCCTTCGAAAGATCGAGCCAGACGACCCCTACCGGCCCGTTCGGCCCCGGCGGCAGCATCGCCTTCTGGTCGTCCTTCTTGGCGTCCCAGAACAGGTCGGGGTTGAAGTGGAACTTGGGGTTGTAGTCGGCGCCCTTGATCGTCCAGCTGCCGATCGGCAGCGGATCGTGCTCGGACCCGGTCGTCACCCCGAACTGCGCGACCAGCCTGCCGCCCTTGTCATAGGCGCGCAGTACCTTGTCCGACTTGTCGACCACCACCTTCGCCACCTGCGGCTGCACCGCATCGACGTTGAGCCCGCTCAGCGTCGCCCGCCATTCGGGCGTCCGCTCCGGGTCATAGGCGCGGCTGGTCGGCAGCACGTTGGGAAACACCAGGCTCGCCCCCGGCGCCAGCTTGGCGTCCAGCCCGTTCAGCTCCACCAGCACCCTGGGCGTGGTGTGAAACATCTCCGCCAGCTTCTCCAGCGGGCTGCGATAATACAGCCCCGGCAGCTTGGCCTGCTCGCCCTCGTCTTTCGGAACGGCGGCGACATAGGGCCCGCCCAGCACCCGCGCGTTCAGCTCCAGCTTTCGCGTCGCCTCCGTGCCCCAATAGGGCCGGAGCGCCTGCATCGTCGCGGCGTCCGTCTGCCCGCTCGTCGCGATCCCGCGGCTCTCCTGAAACCCGCGCAACGCCGCGGTCAGGCTCGCGCCCTTGCGGCCGTCGATCACGCCGGGCGAGAAGCCGAGCCGATCGAGCACTACCTGCAGCTTCATCACCTGCTGGTCGAGCGGCGCGCGCCCGTCCGGCTTCAGCCGTATCGACGGCAACTGCGCCACGCCAGGAACGGCGACGGCTACCGCGGCCAGCAAGGGCAGGAAACGACGCATGGGCACTCCGATCCGAACTGTTACGCAGGCAGATCAACGTGCCAAGTCAGCCTTGGCTCCCCAGTGCCGCGGCGAAAGCACGCACCGCCGCCGCCTCGTCCCCGCTCCACACCGCCCCGCTCGCCGCGACGAAGTCCGCCCCCGCCGCCGCCAGCGCCGCGGCGTTGCCCGGCGTGACCCCGCCGATCGCGACGCTGGGAATTTCAAACAGCGCCGACCACCAGCTCAGGATGACGGGCTCGGGCCGATGCCGCACCGCCTTGGTCGTGGTCGCGTGGAAGCTGCCGAACGCGACGTAATCCGCCCCCGCCTCGCCCGCCTCCATCGCCAGGTGCCGGCTGTCGTGACAGGTCACCCCCACCTGCGCGCCCGGTCCCAGCGCCGCGCGGGCCTCGCGCGGGTCGCCGTCGTCCTGCCCCAGATGAACCCCGTCCGCCCCCAGCCGCTTGGCGAGGCCGATCGAGTCGTTGACGATGAACGCCACCTCGCGGCTCGCGCAGATACGCTGCAGCGGCTCGGCCAGCGCCGCCGCTTCATGCTGATCAATATCCTTGACCCGGAACTGGAACGCCGCCACCGGTCCGGCATCGAGCGCCCGCGCCAGCCGGTCGGGGAACCCGCCTCCCACCTCCAGCGGCGAGATCAGGTACAGCTGGCACGGCGGCCGCGCCGCGTCTCGCTGGAACCGGACCGCGAAGTCCGGATCGAGCGGCCCCAGCGGATCGTCGACGTCCACCACCCTCAGTTCTTCTCCGTCGACGCGCGATAGATCTCGTCGATCGCCTCGCCCAGCGCCCGGTCGAACGCGGCGTCGTCCATCCCGTGGCGCAGGTCCTCCAGCAGCGCGCGGCTGAAGCTCGCGATGATGCCATGGTTCTTCGCCAGCTCGACGCAAGCCTCGGCCCGCTTGTACCCGCCCGACAGCGCCACGACGCGCAGCACGCGCGGGTGCTCCACCAGCGGCCGGAACAGGTCGGGTTCGGCAGGCAGCGACAGCTTGAGCATCACTTGCGGCCCATCGCGATCGCCATCGAGCACGGCGAGCAGCGCCTCGAGCAGCAGCCGGTCCGCCGCATCGCGCTCGGGGCTCCGGATGTTCACTTCGGGCTCGAGGATCGGCATCAGCCCAGCGCGCACGACCTGGTCGGCGACCTCGAACTGCTGCGCCACGATCCGGGCGATCCCGTCCCTGTTCGCGAGGTTGACGACCGAGCGCTCCTTAGTCCCGAACACCTCCAGCCTCTTCGCCCGCGCGAGCAACGCGTCGAGGCCGCCGATCGGCTTCATCAACTGGACGCCGTCCGCCTCGTCCTCCAGCCCCTTGTCGATCTTGAGGAACGGCACCACCCCGCGATCGTGCAGCGCCTGCGGCACGGGCCTGCCATCGGCCTCCCCGTCCATGGTCCGCTCGAACAGGATCGCGCCGATCACCTTTTCGCCGGTGAACGCGGGCGAGGTGATGATCCGCACCCGCATCTGGTGGATCAGCCCGAACATCTCCTCATCGCTGCTCCAGGCGTCCGCCGCGACACCGTACCCCGCCAGCGCCTTGGGCGTGGACCCGCCCGACTGGTCGAGCGCGGCGATAAAGCCCTGCCCATCCGCCATCCTGGCGGTCATCTGCTGCTGGTCCACGTGCCTTCTCCCCTGCCTGTTATCGCGTCAGCGCGGCGACGCCGGGCAACTCGCGCCCTTCCATCCACTCCAGGAACGCGCCGCCCGCGGTCGAGACGAAGGTGAACGCCCCGGCCACCCCCGCCTGGTTGAGCGCCGCGACGGTATCGCCGCCGCCCGCGACCGAGACGAGGCTGCCGTCCTGGGTCAGCGCCGCCGCGGTCCGCGCCAGCGCCACCGTCGCCGCATCGAACGGCGGAGTTTCGAAGGCGCCCATTGGCCCGTTCCACACCAGCGTCCGGCAGTTCTTGAGCACATCGGCCAGCGCCTCCACCGCGCTCGGCCCGACGTCGAGGATCATCTCGTCCGCCGCGACCTCGTGGACGTTGACGGTGCGGGTCGCGGGGTTGGCGCGGAACTCGGTCGCGACCACCACGTCGTACGGCAGGTGGACGGTACACCCCGCCCGGTCGGCCGCGTCCATGATCTCGTCCGCGGTGCTGGTCAGGTCGTGCTCGCACAGCGACTTGCCGACGTTCACCCCTCGCGCCGCCAGGAACGTGTTCGCCATCCCGCCGCCAATGATGAGGTGGTCGACGCGGCCGACGAGATGCTTGAGCACCGCCAGCTTGGTCGACACCTTGGCGCCGCCGACCACCGCTGCGACCGGATGCTCGGGATTGCCCAGCGCCTTGGCCAGCGCATCGAGCTCCGCCTCCATCGCGCGGCCCGCAAAGGCCGGCAGGCGCTGCGCCAGTCCTTCGGTCGAGGCATGCGCCCGATGCGCGGCGGAAAAGGCGTCGTTGACGTACAGGTCACCCAGCGCCGCAAACCGGTCGATTACCGCCGGATCGTTCTTCTCCTCGCCGGGGAAGAAGCGCGTGTTCTCCAGCACCGCGATGTCGCCCGGCTGCATCGTCGCGACCGCGTCCGCCGCTCCCTCCCAGTCGACGAAGCGCACCGGCCGGCCCAGCAGTTCGCCATAGGGCCGCACGATCTGTGCCAGCGACAGCTCGGGGGTCGGCGCCTTGGGTCGTCCGAAATGCGCAAGCACCAGCACGATCGCGCCCCGGTCCGCCAGCTCCGCTACCGTGGGCACCGTCGCGCGCAGCCGGGTGTCGTCGCTGACCTGCCCGTCCGCCATCGGCACGTTCAGGTCCTCGCGCACCAGCACGCGCCGGCCCCGGACCTCGCCGATGTCATCCAGCGTCTTGAACGGCTTCGTCATGCGTCCTCGATTCTAATTACATCGCCGATCGCGATCGTGCCCTCGGCCACCACCATTGTGCACACCCCGCCGCGCCAGTCCGGGCGAAGTGCCGCACGCAGCCCCGGTGCCAGCGCTTCCATCCGTTCGCACGGATCGGTCTCGCGCGTGATCTCCAGCACCACCTCCGCGCCGATCCTCAGCCGAATGCCCGGACGCTGCGGCAGGTCCAGTCCGTCGACGAGAAGGTTCGACCGCCGCTGTTCCCACGCGATCGTCCGTCCCACCTCGGCGAGCGCCGCTTCCCAGTCGCCGCGCTCGATCAGGGTCACCTGCCGCTTGTACGGCTTGCCCTTCATTGCCCCGCGCCAGTCGCCCGCGATCCCGCCCGCCAGCGTCACTGCCACCCGCTCCACCGTCTCGACCGGCGCCTTGGGATAGCCATGCCGCGCGATCCCCGCCAGCACGCCCAAGCCACCATCCACCTGCCCGGGCCGCAGCCCAATCTCCTTGCTCATGCCGTCGGTCCCATCCCGATCCGGCCCCCGCCGGATCCCCGGCGTCCGTTTTAGGCCGGACCGGGCACAAGACAATCACGGGCCGTCGCGAAAGAGCCTCAGCCGAGCGCCGCCATCGCTGTCGCGGTGTCGACCATGCGGTTGGAAAAGCCCCATTCGTTGTCGTACCAGCTGACCACCCGCACCAGCTTGCCGTCCAGCACCGCGGTCTCCAGGCTGTCCACCGTCGAGGACTCGGGGGTGTGCTGGATGTCGATCGACACCAGCGGGTCCTCCGAATAGGCGAGGATACCCTTGAGCGGACCATCCTCGGCCGCGGCCTTGAGGATCGCGTTGACTTCGTCGCGCGTGGTGTCGCGCGCCGGCGTGAACACCAGGTCGATCATGCTCCCGTCGGGCACCGGCACCCGCACCGACGACCCGTCCAGCTTGCCCTTGAGCTCGGGCAGCACCTCGCCCACCGCGCGCGCCGCGCCGGTGGTGGTCGGGATCATGCTCATCGCCGCCGCCCGCGCCCGGCGCAGGTCGGGGTGGATCTGGTCGAGGATCTTCTGGTCGTTGGTATAGGCGTGGATGGTGGTCATCAGCCCGCGCTCGATCCCCAGCGCGTCGTTCAGGACCTTGGCGACCGGCGCGAGGCAGTTGGTCGTGCAGCTGGCATTGGAGACGATCGTGTGCCCCGCCTCCAGCTTGTCGTGGTTGACGCCATAGACGACGGTCAGGTCGACGTTCTTGCCCGGCGCGGAGATCAACACCTTCTTCGCCCCCGCCGCGATGTGCTTCTCGCACGATGCGCGATCGGTGAAGAAGCCGGTGCACTCCAGCACCAGCTCGACCCCCAGCTCCTTGTGCGGCAGGTTGGCCGGGTCGCGCTCGGCGGTGACACGGATGCGGCGGCCGTCGACCACCAGGTCCTGCCCCTCCGCCGAAACCTCGCCCGGATACCGGCCGTGCACCGAGTCGCGGCTGAACAGCCACGCGTTGGACTTGGCGTCGGCCAGGTCGTTGATCGCCACCAGCTCCAGCCCATGCCCCTCCCGCTCCAGGATGGCGCGCGCGACGAGCCGGCCGATCCGCCCGAAGCCGTTGATCGCTACCTTGGTCATTGGGGTCTCCTGCGCAGGGCCGAATTAATGCGCGCGCCTTTGCGGGGCGAGGGCGGGCCCTGTCAACCGCGCGCCAACCGCGCGGGCTTGCCGCGGCGGAGCGTCCTGCTATCGAGGGGGGCATGGCCTCCGACGCTCCCGAAGCCGCCAAGGCGATCGACAGGATCGAGGCGGCCTGCCGCCGTATCGAGGCGGCCACCCGCGTCCGCGCCGCATCGGGCGACGCGCTCGCCCGCCGCCACGCCGCGTTGAAGGCCCGCATGGCGGAGGCGGTAGCTGCGCTCGATGACGTCATCGCGCGGGGCAGCGCGGGCTGATGGCGGAGGTGATGCTCCAGATCGGCGGCCGCGCGCACGCCATCGGCTGCCGCAACGGCGAGGAGGATCGCGTCCGCCTGCTCGGGGACATGCTCGACGAGCGGTGGCCGCTCGCCCTGCGCGCCGCGGGCAACCAGGCAGGGGAGCGCGCGATGCTGTTCGTCGCGCTGATGCTCGCCGACGCACTGGACGAGGCGCAGCACCGCCCGCCGCCGGGTAGCGCGGTCGGCGGCGCGGCGCTGGAGCGGATTGCCGAACGGCTCGAATCCCTCGCGAACGCCCTTGAGCAGACGCCGCAGGCGACCTAGATAGCGGTGGACGGGTACTGCCCGGTGCGAGCCTTTATTATCCCTGAGGCTATTCATCATCCAATGGGGGCTGTCCCTGCCCGGACCCTGGTCCGACGTACATGGTCCCCACCTGACGTACCGTGCGTCAGTGGATAACCCGGCTAACGGCCAGGGCGGTCCCGTCACCCGTGCAGCGTGCAGACGATCAGCGAAGCTGATCGCAGACACGCAAGCGCGGCCGACGGGTCGGCACAGCCGATCCCGATCGACGTCATGGCGCGGCTTCGCCGCCACGCGCCTTTCATGACGCCCGACAAGCCCGCCCTCCGCGCCCGGCTCCGTGCAGCCCGCGACGAGTTCGCCGCAAAGGGAGCCCCGTTCAAGATCCCTTCCGCCCTCACCGATTGCCTCCGCGCAGGCCAGATCGTCGCCACCTACTGCCCCGTCGGCGGCGAAGCCGATCCGACCGTCTTCAACACCGCCGTCCTTGCCGCACGGTGTGAACTCGCCCTTCCCCACGTCACCGATCGCACCACCCCGCTCCGCTTCCTCCACTGGCCACGCAACGGCCCCCTCGTCCGCGGCCCGTTCAACCTCCACCAGCCCCCCGCCGACGCGCCCGAGGTCCCGCCCGACATCATCCTCACCCCGCTGGTCGGCTTCGACCGCCGCGGCAACCGCCTGGGCCAGGGCGCGGGCCATTACGACCGCGCTTTCGCGCGCTACCCGCACGCATGGCGGGTCGGCCTCGCCTGGTCGGTGCAGGAGGTCGACGCGCTCGCCCCCGACCCGTGGGACGTGCCGCTCCACGCCGTCGCCACCGAAACCGAATGGATCCTCCCATGACCCCCAGCTGGCGCAAACCCGCAGGCGTGCTCGCCATCCTCGCGCTGATCGTCGTCTGGTGCGTCCTGATCGCCAGCGCCGCGCCCGTGGTCGGAACGTGGCACTGGGCGCTCCAGCTGGTCTTCTACGTCGTCACCGGAATCGTATGGATAACGCCGATGAAGCCGTTGCTGCGTTGGATGGAGCTGGGACAGTCGCGGTAGAAGGAGGGCACCGCGGCGAAGCCGAGTCGTCGATCCTGGCTGAAGCCAGAGCGACCGCGCTCGCATGTCTCGCGATCAGCTTCGCTGTCGCGTGGATGCTGCGCGGTGGCGCGAGTGACGGGGCTCGAACCCGCGACCTCCGGCGTGACAGGCCGGCGCTCTAACCAACTGAGCTACACCCGCGTGGGGCCGCAATCCATCGCCGGGAGTGGCGCGAGTGACGGGGCTCGAACCCGCGACCTCCGGCGTGACAGGCCGGCGCTCTAACCAACTGAGCTACACCCGCTTGGAAGCGAGGCCGGCCCACTAGGCGAGGGGCCCAGGGCTGTCAACCGGCCCCATTTGCGTTGGGGCCAGAATCCGTATCGGTCTTCTCGAACGGTCGCCGCCGCGCGCGAGACTGGTGGATCAGCGTGCCGTGTTCAAACAGGAATCCGGCGATGTCGGGCTTGCCTGCCGCGCCCAGCACCGTCTGCAGGATGATGAGCAGCGGCACCGCCAGCAGCGCCCCCGCCGTCCCCCAAACCCAACCCCAAAAGCTCAAGGACACGAGGATCAGCACCGGGCTGATCGTCAGGCGATGCCCGACGATCAGCGGCGTGATCGCGTTCGCCTCGATCAGGTGTGCTCCGTACAGGATCGCCGGCGGGGCCATAGCCAGCCATATGTCGCTGAACGTCATCAGCCCGCCGACCGCCAGCAGGAACGCCGCGATCACCGGCCCGAAATATGGGACGTAATTGAGCAGTGCCGCGATCCCGCCCCACATCGCCGGATACGGCATCCCGATCAGGTGAAGCACTACTCCCACGAACACGCCCAGGAACACGTTGATGATCGTGATCGTGCCAAGATACGCGGACACGTCGTCGACCACGTCCTGGATCACCCGCGCGGTCGCCATCGCCCCGTCGAAGCTGGTACGCCCGGTGATTGTCCGCCGCCGCATCCGCGTCCAGCCGGACAGCGAGAAGAACACGATCAGCGTCCCGAACAGGAACTGGATGATGACCGCGGGCGCCGAGGTCGCCGCCAGCTCCAGGATAGATCCCGGCGCCGCCACGGCCGCGGTCGCGGGTCGGCGGATCGGGGTGGAGGCGACCTGGCGCAACGTCCGGTTCACATAGGCTTCGAGGTTCGAGTACAGGTCAAGCAGCGGCTGGAGATTGTCCTGGATGCGGTTGATCCGGGTCGGCAGCAACCGGAAGAAGTCGGTCGCGGGCACCACGATCGCCGCGATCGCGACGTTGGCGACGATCAGGAAGAACAGCACGCACAGTAGCGCCGCGATCGGCGATGGCACATGCCGGCGCTCCAGCCATTCGAGCACCGGCACCAGCGCCACCGCGATCACCAGCGCGGCGGTCAGCGGCAGGAAGAACTCCGCCCCGGACTTGAGCGCGAACGGCAATCCGACGACCAGTCCGATGCCGGCAATCAGCGTCAGCGCCGCGAGCAGCCGGTCGCGCCGCCCCGCGATCGCGAGCGCATCGACCGCGTCCAGCCCCGCGGGCAGGCCGATCGGATCGTCGGGAACGTCGGGCGCAAGTCCGGCGGGCGCGGGGTCGGGATCCATGGCGGCGATGCTAGCGGCTTTTCGCGGCGCTGTAACTCCGGCTACGGTGCACCGATGGGCGATCATCTGCTGGTCATCGACGAGGGCACCACCTCCACCCGCGCGATGCTGTTCGCAGCGGATGGGCGCTGCGTCGCCAGCGAGGCGAGACCGCTGGTTCAGGGCTATCCCCGCCCCGGCTGGGTCGAGCACGACGCCGCGGAAATCTGGCGCAAGTCTCTGCGCGTCACCGCCGCGATGGTCGCGCAGGCGGGCGGGGCCGATCGGATCGCCGCGATCGGCATCGCCAACCAGCGCGAGACCGTCGTGTTCTGGGACCGCGAAACCGGCGAGCCGCTGGCCCCCGCGATCGTCTGGCAGGACCGCCGCACCGCCGATCGCTGCCGGGCGCTGCGCGAGGCGGGGTGGGAGGACCTAGTGCGAACACGGACCGGGCTGCTGCTCGACCCGTATTTCTCGGCGACCAAGATCGGCTGGGCGCTGGATCACTGGCCCACATTAGGCGAGGCGGGCGGGCGGCTGATGATCGGCACGGTCGACGCTTGGCTGGTCTGGAAGCTGACCGGCGTCCACGGGACCGACGCCTCCAATGCCTCGCGCACCGCGCTGATGGCGCTGGACGGCGGGTGGGACGACGAGCTGCTGGACCTGTTCGGCGTACCCGCCGCCGCTCTGCCCGCGATCATCGATTGTGCGGGTGAGGTCGGGCGGACGCGGGCGTTCGGCGGCTCGATCCCGATATGCGGCATCGCGGGAGACCAACAGGCCGCCGCGGTCGGGCAGGCGTGCCTGTCGCCCGGCGACACCAAGGCGACCTTCGGCACAGGCGCCTTCATCCTGACCCACACGGGCGAGGAGCCCGCCACGTCCAACTCCCGCCTGCTCTCCACAGTCGCGTGGCAGATCGATGGCGAGCGCCGGTATGCGCTTGAAGGATCGGTGTTCGTCGCGGGCAGCCTCGTCCAATGGCTCCGCGACCAACTGGGGCTGATCGCCACCGCCGCGGACACCGAGGCGCTCGCACGCAGCGTGCCCGACACCGCCGGAGTGTACCTAGTGCCTGCGTTGAGCGGCCTCGGCGCGCCCTGGTGGCGACCGGACGTGCGCGCCACGCTGTCCGGCTTAAGCTTCGCTGCGGGCAAGGCGCATGTCGCCCGCGCGGCGCTGGAATCGATGGCGTACCAGGCGTCCGACCTCCAGCGCGCCTTTGCCGCGGACGGGGCGGAATGGACGGTGTTGCGGATCGACGGCGGCATGGTCGCCAATGACTGGATAGCGCAGGACATGGCCGACATGCTCGACCTGCCCGTCGAGCGCCCGCGCTTTGCCGAGACCACCGCCCTTGGTGCCGCGATGCTCGCGGGCGTCGGTGCGGGGCTGTTCCCAGACCTGACTGCCGCTGCGACGACGATGCGCGGCGAGGTGGAGCCATTCACTCCTGCCCTCGACCCCGACCTCCGGCAGGCGCGCCTCGCCGGGTGGGCCCACGCGATCGAGGCGGCGATCGGGCAGGCATAGCACGTCTGCGATCATCCCCCGCTAAGTGCGGATGATCGCTACCCCTACCCCGCCGGTTCCGCGAACAGCTGCCGCAACTCGCCCTTCAGGATCTTGCCATTCGCGTTCCGAGGCAGGGTCGCATCGACGAAGCGGATCGCCACCGGCACCTTGAACGCCGCGAGGCGGCCGCCCACCCAGGCCTGGAGCTCCGCCTCGTTCGCACCGCAGCCGGGAGCGAGGTGCACCACCGCCGCCGGTTCTTCGCCCAGCGTACGATGCGGAATGCCGATGATCGCGCAGTCGGTCACCGCGGGATGGGCGTAGAGGACGTTCTCGACCTCGGTCGAATAGATGTTCTCGCCGCCGCGGATCACCATGTCCTTGGCGCGGTCGACGATCGTGACGAACCCCTCCGCGTCGAGCCGTGCAAGGTCCCCCGTCCGCACCCAACCGTTGATGAAGGTCGCCGCGCTTGCCTCCGGCTTGTTCCAGTAGCCGCGCACGACCATCGGCCCACGCGCCCACAGCTCGCCGACCTCGCCGACCGGCACCTCGGTTACGCCATCGTCGGCGACGATCTTTACGTCCGCGGCTGCGACCGGCGGCCCGGCGCTGTCGGGTCGGGCGAGATAGTCCTCCGCGCCATGGTGGGTCACCGTCGCGCAGGTCTCGGTCATGCCCCAGCCATTGCCGGGCAACGCGCCGAACTCGGCATGGATGCGCCGCACCAGCTCGGGCGCGGAGGGTGCGCCGCCATAGCTGATGGATTCCAGGCTCGATAGGTCGTAGCGGCGGCGATCGGGGTGTTCGAGCAGCTGCCACGCGATCGTCGGCACCCCGCCGGTCACGTTGACCCGCTCGCGCTCGATGATCTCCATCGCACGCACCGGATCCCAGCGGCGCATGAAGATCACCGTCGATCCGGTTGCGATCGCCCCCATCAGCCCCGCCGAGCAAGCGGTGACGTGGAACAGCGGGATGACGTTCAGCATCACCCGCGGGGTCGGCTCGGGCGGCGCCTCTCCCCGGCGCAGATAGCTGCGCGCCGCGGAATAGCCGCCCGACAGGATGTTCGAACACATGTTGCGGTGGGTGCCGATCGCCCCCTTGGGCGCGCCGGTGGTGCCACTGGTGTAGAAGATAAAGGCGTCGTCGTCCGGCTCAATCGCAACATCGGGGAACGCGACTGGGGGCTGCGCAGCCCAGTCGTGCGGGGTCCCGATCGCGTCCTCCAGCCGCGCAGCGATCCCGGTCAGCGGCGCGCCCGCCCGTGCGACCAGCACATGGTCCAGCCCCGGCAACTCGTCTTGATGGAGCGCGATCCGCCCGTGGCGCTCGTCGTCGACGATCAGCACCCGCGCGCCCGAGTCCCGAAGGCCATAGGCAAGCTCCGCCCCTGTCCACCACGCATTGAGCGGCACGATGATCGCGCCCAGGCACACTGCCGCGAAGAACACCACCGGCCACTCGGGCACGTTGCGCATCGCCAGCGCCACCCGATCGCCCCTGCCCACCCCCAGCGTGCTCAGATGCGCCGCCAGGGTCGCCACTGCGCGCGCGTTGGCGGCGTAGGTGACCCGCTCGTCCTCGTACACGGTGAACACCCGCTCGCCATGCGCGGCCGCGGCCTGGGCGAGCCATGCCAGCGAGGGCGGCGTGTTGATCCACACGCGCGTCGGCACGCCCCGGATTACCGCCTCGGCCATCTCGAACCGCGTGCCTGGCGCGGTCAGCCGCGCCCGCGCCTCAGCCATGTCCATCGCCGGCCAACCGGGCGGAAGCGGGATCGGCGGTTCGCTGGCCATCGGCGGCTCTCCTGTCCGACTTGAAGGTCGGGTTTGGCTTGGTGGATGTCGCGACGCAGGTTAGAGTTGATTTGCGGGGCGCTCAAGGCAATAGGAGCGAACCAGTTTCGAAGCGGGGGTATGGACAGGTGCAAGGTGACGGCTTCGACGCGCAGCGGCTTTCGCGCATCGATTCGTTCTTGCAGACCCGCTACCTCGACACCGGCCTGCTCCCCCACACCCAGCTGCTGGTCGCCCGCGATGGTGAGGTCGCGCACTTCTCCAGCCAGGGCCTCGCGCGAGAGGGCGGCGCGGCGCTCGCCGACGACGCGCTGTTCCGTATCGCCTCGATGACCAAGCCGGTCACCTCGCTCGCCTTCATGATGCTGGTCGAGGAGGGGCTGGTCGCGGTCGACACGCCCGTCCACCACGTCCTGCCCGAACTAAAGAACATGGGGGTCTACCAAAGCGGCGGCGCGGGCGTTCCCTTCGCGACCCGCCCGGTCGCCGAGCCGATGCGGATGGTGGACCTGCTCCGCCACACCGCCGGCTTCACCTACGGCTTCCAGAACCGCACCAACGTCGACGCGGCCTATCGCGAGGGGCGGATTGAGAGCTGGCATGGCGACCTCGACCTCGACGGCTTCGTCGCCGCGCTCGGCCGATTGCCACTGGAGTTTCAGCCGGGCACCTCATGGAACTATTCGGTCGCCACCGACGTGCTCGGCGCGGTGGTGCAGCGGGTGTCGGGCATGCCGCTCGACCGCTTCTTTGCGACCCGTATCTTCGCGTCGCTCGGGATGCACGACACCTTCTTCCACGTCCCCGCCGACAAGGTCGACCGGCTCACCGACTGCTGGACGATGAAGCCGGGCGAAGGCCGCGTCCTGTACGACCGCGGCGGGTCCGGCGCTTGGTCGCGCGCGCCCCGGCTCGTGTCGGGCGGCGGCGGGCTTGTATCCTCGACGCTCGACTATCACCGCTTCTGCACGATGCTGCTGAACGGCGGCACGCTGGACGGCGTGCGGATCGTCGGGCGCAAGACGCTGGACCTGATGACGCGCAACCACCTGCCCGGCGGCGCGGACCTGTCCAGCATCTCGCGGTCCCTGTTCAGCGAGGCGACGAATGCGGGCACGGGCTTCGGGCTGGGCTTTGCGATGACGATCGACGTCGCGCGTTCGATGCTCCCCGGCTCGGTCGGCGAGTATCACTGGGGCGGGATGTTCTCGACCGCCTTTTTCATCGACCCCGTCGAGCGTATCCACATGGTGTTCATGACACAGCTGAGCCCGTCCAGCCTGTATCCCATTCGCCGCGAGCTCAAGACGCTGATCTACGCGGCCCTCAACTGACCCGAATGGAGTTGCCCATGACCTCCCCGATCCGCACCGAACGTCACGGTGACGTCCTCATCATCATCTCCGACAACCCGCCGGTCAACGCGCTCGGTGCCGCCGTGCGACAGGGGCTGGAGGCCGCGATCAAGCAGGGCGTCGCCGACGCCTCGGTCGAAGCGATGGTGATCCGCTGCGATGGCCGCACCTTTTTCGCCGGCGCGGACATCACCGAGTTCGGCAAGCCGATGGCCGAGCCGTTCCTGCCGACGCTGGTCGACATGGTCGAGGCGTCGGACAAGCCGGTGATCGCCGCGATCCACGGCACCGCGCTGGGCGGCGGGTGCGAGGTCGCGCTCGCCTGTCACTATCGCGTCGCGACTCCTTCGGCCAAGCTTGGCACCCCCGAGGTCAAGCTGGGGCTGCTACCCGGCGCGGGCGGCACCCAGCGGCTGCCGCGCGTCGCGGGCGTCCGCCTCGCGCTCGAGATGTGCGCCAAGGGCGAGCCGATCGCCGCGCAAAAAGCGGCCGATGCCGGCCTCGTCGACCGCATCGTCGGTGAAGGTTCGCTGGAGGCCGATGCGATCGCCTTCGCGCGCGAGGTGAAGGCCGCCCGCCCGATCCCGCGCGCGTCCGAGCGCGAGGTCGCGCCGGATCCCGAGGCGGTCGCCGCCTTCACCAGGGAAAACGGCCGCCGCTTCCGCGGCTTCGACGCACCCGCCGCGAACATCGCGTGCGTCGTCAAGGCGACCGCGGTCCCCTACCACGAAGGCGTCCAGTTCGAGCGCGCCGAGTTCATGAAGTTGATGATGGGCACGCAATCGGCGGCCCAGCGCCACATCTTCTTCGCCGAGCGCCAGGCGTCCAAGATCGACGACGTGTCCGCCGATACGCAGCTGCGCGCCATCAACCGCGTCGGCGTGATCGGCGCCGGCACGATGGGTGGCGGCATCGCGATGAACTTCCTGTCCGCCGGCATCCCCGTTACCATTGTCGAAATGGCGCAGGAGGCGCTCGACCGCGGCCAGGGCACGATCCGCAAGACCTACGAGGCGACCGCGGCCAAGGGGCGGATGAAGCCCGACCAGGTCGAGGCGGCGATGGGCGCGCTCACCCCCACGCTCGACTTCGCCGCGCTGGCGGAATGTGACCTCGTGATCGAGGCGGTGTACGAGAACATGGACGTGAAGAAGGAGATCTTCACCCGGCTCGACGGCATCTGCAAGCCGGGCGCGATCCTGGCCTCCAACACCTCCTACCTCAATATCGACGAGATCGCTGCCGTGACCCAGCGACCGCAGGATGTGGTCGGGATGCACTTCTTCTCGCCCGCGAACGTCATGAAGCTGCTGGAGGTGGTGCGCGGCGCGCAGACCGCGCCCGACGTGATCGCGACGATGATGGACCTAGCCAAGAAAATCCGGAAGGTCGCGGTGGTTGCGGGCGTCACCTATGGCTTCATCGGCAACCGCATGCTGATGCCGCGGCAGGTGGAGGCCAACAAGCTGCTGCTGGAAGGTGCCACGCCCGAGCAGATCGACCGCGTCCATGTCGCGTTCGGGATGCCGATGGGGCCGTTCCAGATGGCTGACCTCGCCGGCGTCGACATCGGCTGGCACCGCGACCCGACCCGGATCGAGAACGTCCGCGACGCGCTCGCCGCGGAAGGGCGCTGGGGCCAGAAGAAGCAGGCCGGCTTCTACGACTATGACGAGAAGCGTACCCCCTCCGCCAGCGCCCGCGTCGCCGAAATCATCGCCGAATGGCGCGAGAAGACCGGCACGCCCCAGCACGAGGTCACCGACCAGGAGATCGTCGAGCGCACCCTGTATCCCATGGTCAACGAGGGCGCGCTGATCCTGGAGGAGGGCAAGGCGCAGCGCGCGTCGGACGTCGATGTGGTGTGGATCTACGGCTATGGCTGGCCGGTCTATCGTGGCGGGCCGATGTTCTGGGCGAAGACCGAAGGGTACGGCAAGGTCGTCGCCGGCTTGGAGAAGCACGGTTTCGCGGTCGCGCAGAGCCTGAAGGCCGGCACGATCAAGTAGCCGCATTCGTCACCCCGGACTTGTTCCGGGGTCCACGTCTCCACCAGTGCCGGCGCTGATTGTTGCGCGGTGGATCTCCGGAACAAGTCCGGGGTGACGGCTTGGAAGGACGGACCATGACCGACACCGACCTCGACACCTTCCGCACCGATACCCGCGCCTGGCTCGCCGCCCATTGCCCGCCCGAGATGCGCGAGCCGGTGCGCTCGGACAAGGACGTATGCTGGGGCGGTCGTCGCTACGACCCCGCCGCCAACCCCGCACAGGCGCGGTGGCTCGCCGCGATGGCGGGCAAGGGCTGGACCGTCCCCGACTGGCCGACGGCCTATGGTGGCGGCGGCCTCTCGCCCGCGCAGACCAAGGTGCTGCGCGAGGAAATGGCCGCGATCCGCGCGCGCAATCCGCTCAATTCGTTCGGCATCTCGATGCTGGGGCCAGCGCTGCTGAAGTACGGGACGGAGGGGCAGAAGCTCGAACACCTGCCGAGGATCGCGCGCGGCGAAATCCGCTGGTGTCAGGGCTATTCGGAACCGAACGCCGGCTCCGACCTCGCCAGTCTTGCGACCAGCGCCGACGACGCCGATGATGACGAGGGGGGCGACGCCTATATCGTCAACGGGCAGAAGGTGTGGACCAGCTACGCCGACGAGGCGGACTGGATCTTCTGCCTGGTCCGCACCAGCAAGGCATCGAAGCAGGGCGGGATCAGCTTCGTCCTGTTCGACATGGCGAGTCCGGGCGTCTCGACCAAGCCGATCCTGCTGATCTCCGGCTATTCGCCCTTTTGCGAGACGTTCTTCGACAACGTCCGCGTCCCCAAGGCCAACCGCATCCATGACGAGAACAAGGGCTGGGATGTCGCCAAATACCTGCTCGGCCACGAACGCGAGATGATCTCGGGGATGGGTCTGGCAGCGGGCGGACGCAACCCGCTGGTTGAGGGAGCGATTGCCACCGTCGGCCTCGACCGGGACGGACGCCTCGCGGACCCATTGCTCCGCGCGCAGATCGCGCAGTTCGAGGTCCGCGCCCGCGCATTCGCGGCGATGATCGAGCGCTTCCTCGACGAGCTCAAGGCCGGCCGCGCCCACCCCGCCCAGCCCAGCATGATGAAATACTACGGCACCGAGCTGAACAAGGACCGCCACGAGCTGGCGATGGCCGCGGGCGGCGCCGACACGCTTGAATGGGAGAGCCATGCCTCCCGCGGCGGCGCAGCCGCGCGCACATGGCTGCGCACCAAGGCGAACTCGATCGAGGGCGGGACGAGCGAGGTCCAACTCAACATCATCGCCAAGCGCATCTTGGAGTTGCCGTCCTGACCGCGCAGGAAGCCGTCACCCCGGCGAAGGCTGGGGTCGCTTTCCACCACGCGCGCTTGCGGCACGAGATCCCGGCCTTCGCCGGGATGACGGAGTAGACAATGCCACTCTACCTCAACGACGAACAGCAGATGCTCCGCGACACCGCGCGAGACTTCGTCGCCGAGCACGCCCCCGTGTCGCAGCTGCGAGGCTTGCGCGACGCCAATGACCCGACGGGCTTCAGCCGCGACCTGTGGCGTCAGTTCGCCGAAATGGGGTTCACCGGCATCCTCGTCCCCGAGGACCAGGGTGGGCTCGGGCTCGGCCATGTCGAGGCGGGCGTGGTGCTGGAGGAGATCGGCCGCAACCTCTCCCCCTCCCCCTTTCTCACCACCGCGGTCGCGGCGGTCGAGGCGCTGAAGGGCAGCGCCGCCGCCGACCGCTGGTTCCCCGGCATCGTGTCGGGTGAAACGGTTGCCGCGCTCGCAATCGACGAGAACGCCAAGCACCGCGACCGCGTCGAGCTTCGCGCCGAGCGCTTGGGCAACGGCTTTCGCCTGTCGGGTGAGAAGCGCTTCGTCGTCCACGGCCATGTCGCCGACGTCCTGCTCGTCGCCGCCCGGACCGCCGGTAGCCCCGACGACCGCGACGGCCTGACCCTGTTCGCCGTCCCTCGCGACACGCCCGATCTCGCTACCCGGCCGGAGCGATTGGCGGACAGCAGCATCGCGGCGCACGCCACCTTCGCCGACGTACAGGTCAATGCCGACGCCGTCATCGGCGAGGTCGACGGCGGCTCGGCCCCGCTCGACCGGCTGCTGCGGGCCGGCCGCACCGGCGTTGCGGCCGAACTGCTCGGCGTCGGGGGCGGCGCGATGGACATGACGGTCGGCTACCTCAAGGAGCGCAAGCAGTTCGGCGTGCCGATCGGCAGTTTCCAGGCGCTCCAGCACCGCGCCGCCCACCTCTACAGCGAAATGGAGGTCGCCCGAGCCGCCGTGCTCAATGCACAACAGTTGCTCGACACGGACTCGGACAGGGCGGACGAGGCCGTGTCGGTCGCCAAGGCGATGACCGCCCGCGCGACCACCCTTTCGGTCCAGGAAGGCATCCAGATGCACGGCGGCATCGGCATGACCGACGAGTATGACATCGGCTTCTATATAAAGCGCGCCCGCGTCCTCGCAGAGTTGTGGGGCGACGCCAACTACCACGCCGATCGTCTGGCGCGGCTGGCGGGCTATTGACCGCAATGGACGACGACACGACTCCGGCGGCGCTGGTGGCGGGGCTTGCCGCGCTGCTGGACGTCGAGGAGATCGACACCGACCTGTATCGCGGCGCACGCCAGCGCGGCGGCGAAGGCCGCGTGTTCGGCGGACAGGTGATCGCGCAAGCGCTCCAGGCCGCCCAGCGCTCGACCGATCGGGACAAGGCCGCGCACTCGCTCCACGCCTATTTCATGCGTCCCGGGTCGGAGGAGCACCCGATCATCTACCGCGTCGTTCGCGACTTTGAAGGGCGGAGCTTCGCGACCCGCCGCGTGATCGCGCTTCAGCGGGGACAGCCGATCCTGAACCTCGCCGCCTCGTTCCAAATAGCGGAAGACGGGCTGGCGCATCAGGCGGCGATGCCCGACGTGCCCCCGCCCGAGCAGCTCCGCCCCGACCATGAGGTGCGCGGCGCACTCGCGGACAGCGTACCCGAGCGCTTTCGTCGGCACCTTACCCGGCCACGGTCGATCGAGACCCGCAGCGTCACACCGCGCGGGCTCGTCGATCCGGAACCGGCCAAGCCGGTCCAGGCGATCTGGTTTCGGGCGGCCGCGCCGGTGGATGACGATCCGGCGCTGCATCGGGCGATGCTGGCCTATGCGTCCGACATGGGGCTGCTGGGCACCGCGATGATGCCGCACGGGGTCGGTTGGATGAACCGGGGCATGCAGACCGCCAGCCTCGACCATGCGCTCTGGCTGCATGAGGCGTTTCGGGTCGATGAGTGGCTGCTCTACCACACGGACAGCCCTTGGGCGGGGCATGCACGTGGGTTCAACCGGGGCAGCATCTTCACCCGCGACGGGCGGCTGGTCGCAAGCGTCGCGCAGGAAGGGCTGATCCGTCGGCGCGACTAGACCGCCGTCCGGCCGTAATCCTGTCGAACGACGGGATGGCTGGAGGACAGGCCTCCGTCGACTGCAAGCGCCTGACCATTGACGTAGCTCGCCTCGTCCGAAGCCAGAAACAGGGCGACGCGCGCCAGTTCCTCGGGCTGGGCACCACGGCGCATGGGATTGAGGCGGCCGATGCGGTCGAGCTTGCCGGCATCGCGGGCATAGTCGAAGGTCGGGCGGGTCATCCCCGTCTCGGTCAGGCCGGGGCAGATCGCGTTGACCCGGACACCAGAGCCCGACAGTTGCTGCGCGGCGACCTGCGTGAGGTTGATGACCCCGGCCTTCGACGCCGAATAGGCGGGTGAGCCCGCGCCCGAGCGGAGGCCGGCGACGCTGGCCGTGAGGACGATCGCGCCGCCACCCCCCTCAGCAATCTGGGGCGCGGCGTGCTTGATCGCGAGGAACGGCCCGATGAGGTTAACGCGCAACACCTCGGTGATGAGCGCGACGTCGGTGTCGAAGATGTTGGCCATGCCGCCCGAGATGCCCGCGTTGGCGAACATGACGTCGATCCCGCCGAACAGATCGCGGGCGGTGGTGACCGCACGGATCACGTCATCTTCGGACCCGGCATCCATCCGCATCGGGACCGCAGCGTCACCGATCAGCGCGGCAGTCTCGTCCGCGCCCTCGGTCAGGTCGGCGCAGAGCACGCGCGCGCCCTCCGCCGCGAAACCGACCGCGGCGGCGCGGCCGATGCCGGAGCCCGCGCCGGTGACGATCACGCCCTTGCCCGCGAACCTCATGCTCCTCGCCCGTCCGATCGTGAGACCGCCATCGTCAAGTGGAGGAAGTGGAGGCGATAACGCTGTTTCTGCGCCTTCTGCCAGTCTCCACTTGACGAAAGTGCAACTGCGATGGGACTGAGATCGGGCCTGGTCATCGCCAGGGTCTGCCATGCCGGGGCCATGTAGGACAGCCCCGTCATGCCCCCGCGCGCTTCGCGAAACCCCAGGCCGCGTCGGCGAGCGCGGGCAGGCGCTGGACGGTGCGCTCGGCCTGCGCGCTCGATGCGTTGCCGTCGATGATGCGGCGGCGGATGCCCTGGACTATGCCGACGAGGCGGAACAGGTTGTAGGCAAAGTACCAGTCGAGCCGTGGCACGCCGTCGCGCCCCGTCGCGGCGCAGTAGCGTGCGACCACCTCTTCAATCGTCGGGATGCCGGTGTCGGGGCCGGTCATCCCCATCACGCCGGAGCGACCCTCGGGCTCGGTGACCCAGCTCATCAGGAAGTAGGAAAAGTCGGCGAGCGGATCGCCCAGGGTCGACAGCTCCCAGTCGAGCACCGCCAGGACGCGGGGTCCGTCGGCGGCGAAGATCATGTTGTCGATGCGGTAGTCGCCATGGACGATCGCGGTACGGGTCTGGGGCGGCAGGGTGCGGGGCAGCCACTCGATCAGCCGTTCGACCGGCTCGATCCGCTCGGTCTCGGCGGCGCGGTACTGCCGGGTCCAGCGCGCGACCTGGCGTTCGAAATAATTGCCGGGCTTGCCATAGTCGGACAGGCCGGCCGCGGCATAGTCGACGGTGTGGAGCGCTGCGAGCGTGTCGACTACCGCTTCGTAATGCGCGCGGCGCTGATCGGGTGTGGCGCCCGGCATCGCGCCGTCCCAGATCGTGCGGCCTTCGACCATCTCCATGACGTAGAAGGGCGCGCCGATCACGGCGGCGTCCTCGCACAGGCCATAGGGCCGGGGGACGGGAAAGCCGGTGGGATGGAGGCCGGCGATCACGCGGAACTCGCGATCGACGGCATGCGCTGACGGGAGGATGGGGCCGAAGGGCTTGCGACGGAGGACGTAGGCGCGGGTCGGGGTGTCGAGGCGGTAGGTCGGGTTGGACTGGCCGCCGGCGAACTTGGCGTAGGCGAGCGGGCCGGTGAAGCCGGGGATCTGAGTCTTCATCCATGCGGCCAAGCGGTCCAGGTCGAGCCGATCCTTGTCAGCGACCTCGGTCGTGCCGGTCATGCCTGCTGTCGCTTCGGTCACCTCATCCCTCCCATGTGCCTCCGCGAAGGCGGAGGCCCAGACTGGGCTCCCGCCTTCGCGGGAGCACAAGCTGCCTGTCGCAAAAGCACAACTCTTCCCTCAATCGAACATGATGATGCTGCGGACCGCGTCGCCGCGGCGCAGGGCGTCGAGGGCTTCGTTGACCTGGTCGAGGCGGATGCGTTCGGCGACCAGGGTGTCGAGGTCGAGGCGGCCGTCGAGGTACATGGCGACGAGGCGGGGCATGTCGACCGGGAACTGGGTGGAGCCGAGCAGCGAGCCTTGCATCCGCTTGCCCGACAGGAAGCTGGGGCCGGGGATCGACACCGACCCGCCGGGCGCGATCATGCCGAGGATTGTCGCGGTGCCGCCGCGGCGCAGGACCTGCCAGGCGAGTTCGGCGGTTTCGGGGCGGCCGACCGCCTCGATCGCGTAGTTCACCCCGCCGCCGGTAAGCGCGAGGCATCGCTTACCGACCGCGGGGTCGGCGGCGTCGAGGGTGTCGGTAGCGCCGAGCTTTCGGGCCAGTTCGCGCTTCTCGGGGACGGGATCGATCGCGACGATCCGCCCTGCTCCCGCGATCTTCGCGGCGTTGATCGCGGCGAGACCGATGCCGCCCGCGCCGATCACTGCGACGGTCTCGCCGGGCTTGAGGCGGCTGTCGTTGAAGATCGCGCCCGAACCGGTGATGACCGCGCAACCGAGCAGCGCCGCGCGGTCGAGGGGCATCGCCTTGTCGATCGCGACGCACGCGTTCTCGTGCACCAGCATCGTCTCGGCGAACGCGGACAGGTTGAGGAAGGGGGCGAGCGCCTCGCCGTCCTCGCGCGACAGCCGCGGCGGGGCGGTCGGCGGGCGCTTCGTCGAGGGGTCGATGCACAGCGACAGGCGGCCGGTGGTGCAGAACTCGCAGGTGCCGCAGAATGCGGTGAAGAAGGTGATGACGTGGTCGCCGGGCCTGACGTGGACCACGTCCGATCCGACCGCCTCGACCACCCCCGCCGCCTCGTGGCCGGGGACGGTCGGGACCGGGTGCGGGAACGCGCCATCGACGAAATGGAGGTCGGAACGGCAGACGCCGACCGCATGGGTGCGGATCAGCACCTCGCGCGGGGCGGGATCGGCAACCGCCACGTCCTCGATCACGAGGGGGGTGCGGGGCTGGTGGAGGACGGCGGCTTTCATTCGGGTCTCCGTCACCCCGTCGCAGGCCGGGGTCGTTGGGTGGCTGGCGTCACGCGTCCTCTCGGGGCGACCCCAGCCTTCGCTGGGGTGACGGAGTGGGGGTGGCGGTGCGCGCCTACCGCTGCATCTGCGGGTCGCGGGTGGGGAGGTCGGCCTTCCAGTCGCCCCAGCGGCCGAACTCGTGGCGGGCGATCGCGCGGTTGTGGACCTCGTCGGGGCCGTCGGCGAAGCGCAGGGTGCGGACGCTCGCCCAGTCATGCGCGAGGGGAAAGTCGGCGGAGACGCCGCCGCCGCCATGCGCCTGGATCGCATCGTCGAGGATCTGGAGCGCCATGGTCGGCGCCTGAACCTTTATCATCGCGATTTCGAGCTGGGCGGCCTTGTTCCCCGCCTTGTCCATCATGTCCGCGGCCTTGAGGCAGAGGAGACGCGTCATCTCGATGTCGATGCGTGCGCGGGCGATCCGCTGTTCCCAGACGCTGTGGTCGGCGATGCGCTTGCCGAACGCGACGCGCGACAGCAGGCGCTTGGCCATCGCCTCGATCCCGGCCTCGGCGACGCCGATGGTGCGCATGCAATGGTGGATGCGGCCGGGGCCGAGCCGCCCTTGCGCGATCTCGAACCCCCTGCCTTCGCCGAGCAGGACGTCGTCGACGGGGATGCGGACGTCGTCCAGGACCACTTCGCCATGGCCATGGGGGGCGTGGTCGTAGCCATACACCGACAGCATCCGTTCGATGCGGACGCCGGGGGCCTCCATGTCGAGGATCATCATCGACTGCTGCTGGTGGCGCGATCCTTCGAAGCTGGTCTTGCCCATCAGGATCGCAACCCTACAGCGCGGATCGCCGACGCCCGACGACCACCATTTACGTCCGTTGACGACGTAGTGATTGCCGTCCCGCACCATCGCGGTCTCGATGTTGGTCGCGTCCGACGAGGCGACCTGGGGCTCGGTCATCAGAAAGGCGGAGCGGATCTCGCCGTTCATCAGCGGACGCAGCCAGCGCTCCTTCTGCGCGAGCGTGCCGTAGCGATGGAACACCTCAATGTTGCCGGTGTCGGGGGCGGAGCAGTTGAAGCACTCGCTCGCCCAGCCGATGCGGCCCATCTCCTCGGCGCACAAGGCGTATTCGAGGTTGGTAAGCTGCTGCCCCTCGAACTCGAAGCTGTCGTCGACATGGGCGCGGCCCGAACGCGGGGGCATGAAGAAGTTCCAGAGCCCCGCCGCCCGTGCGCGCGACTTGACCTCCTCAATCACCGGGATCACCTTCCATCGCTCGCCGGCGTGGCTCTGCGCGTGGTACTCGGCCTGACGCGGGGCGATCTCGGCGGCGATGAAGTCGCGGACCCGATCACGCCAATAGGTCTCGCGTTCGGTGAGCGTAAAGTCCATCGCCCTCTCCCCTGTCGTGTCTCGACCTGCGATCTAGACCGTACCGGTTGTTCGGTAAAGCCGATCCGCCGTCGCTTGTCGCCCACACCGTACCGATGAACCAAAAAACCCCTGTTCCGTAGGGGAGAAGCTGTTAGGGTCGTCGACATGAAGGCACCGGCGGGAACGGCCGCGGAGAATGGGGGGACCACGCGCTTCCGGGCGAAGCGCGACGCCATCCTGGCCGCCGCCGCCGAAGCGATCAACGAACAGAGCGCGAAGGGCATGACCTTTGCCGACGTCGCGCGGCGGGTGGGGCTGAACACCACCAGCGTCACCTATTACTTCAAGCGCAAGGAGGACCTTGCGACCGCAGCGTTCGAGAACACGCTGGAGCGGCTGAGCGCGATGCTGGACGAGGCGGCGGTGGAGGCGACGCCCGAGGCGCGGGTGGCGCGGTACGTCCGGCTCAACATGGCGCGGCTGGCCCGGATCGGGCGGGGCGAGGAGACCGCGTTCGCCGTCCTTTCCGACCTGCGCGCGACCGAAGAGCCGGTGCGCGGGCGGCTGATGGCGGGATGGCAGCGGGTGTTCCGCAAGACGCGTGCGCTGTGGGGCGCCGCACCGACCCGCGCCGCCAAGGACCTGAACGGCGCGCGGGCGCATGTGCTGCTGGAGAACACCTTCTGGCTGCCGGTGTGGCTCGACCGCTACGATCCGGACCAGTACGACCGGGTCGAGGCGCGGCTGATGGACGTGTTCCGCCACGGCGTCGCCGCGCCCGGCGAGCGCTGGGCGCCCGAGCTGCTCGACCTTGGCGGCGCGGATCGGGAGCCGGGGCGCGGACAGTTCCTGCTGGCGGCGACGCGGCTCATCAACGAGCTGGGTTATCGCGGCGCGTCGGTGCAGCGGATCGCGTCGGAGCTGAACGTCACCAAGGGCAGCTTCTACCACCATCTCGATGCCAAGGACGAGCTGGTGATTGCCTGCTACCGGCGCAGCTTCGACACGATCGCGGCGGCGCAGGGGCGTGCGGACGACGCCGGGGGCAGCCACTGGCGACGGCTCGCGAGCACGGTGGCGACGCTGGTCGACGTGCAGTTCTCGCAAGACCCCCCGCTGCTCCGCACGACCGCGCTGTCGGGGCTACCCGCCGGGGAGCGCGCGGCGATGGTGGCGTGGTCGAACCGGATCGCCCGTCGATATGCGGGGATGATGATGGACGGCGCGGCGGAAGGGTCGTGCCGCCCCGTCGATGCGCTGATCGCGGCGCAGGCGCTGATGTCGCTCCAGAACGCGGCGTTCGACATGCGGAAATGGGCGGGGACTATGCCGCGCGAGCGGGCGGTGGCGATGTACGCCTCGACCGTGCTGTTCGGGCTTTTCGACGACCGGATGGCGGAGCTCGCATGACCAGCCTGCCCGACATCCTCGCCGGCCTGGAGCCCGCCGGCGATGGCTGGCGCGCGACGATCCCGCCGGACTGGTTGCAGGGGCGCACCAGCTATGGCGGGCTGTCGGCGGCGCTGGCGCTGCATGTCGCGCAAGGACTGGAGCCGGACCTGCCGCCGCTGCGCTCGGCGCAGGTGTCGTTCGTCGGGCCGCTGGCGGGCGCGGTGACGATCCGGGCCGAGCGGCTGCGGCGGGGGCGCAACGCCGCGTTCATGCAGGCGGACGTGATCGGCGAGGCGGGGCTGGGGCTGCGCGCGACCTTCGTGTTCATGGGCGCGATCGCCTCCCGGCTGACGCATGATGAGGGGCAGCCCCCTGCCCTGCCGCGGCCCGGCCCCGGCGATCGCACCTGGACCGGGCGGCCGGAGGTGCCGTTCACCCAACAGTTCGAGTACGTCGACCAGCGCGAGGGGCTGGCCCCCGCCGAGTGGCTGCGCTGGACGCGGCTGCGCGAGCGAGGCCGGCTCGACCCGGCGGTGGAGCTGCTCGCGGTCGCCGATTCGCTGCCGCCCGCGGCGCTCCGGCTGCTGCGCGAGCATGTGCCGCTCAGCTCGATGACGTGGCTGGTCAATCTGCTCGCGCCCCCGGTTACGACCGATGGCTGGTGGCTGCTCCAGGCGCGCGCCGATCATGCGCAGGACGGCGCGTCGAGCCAGGTGATGCGGGTATGGAACGCGGACGGGCGTGCGGTGGCGGAGCAGATGCAGAGCGTCGCGATCTTCGCCTGAGCCGGCGGATCGCGACACATTGCGACACTTGCGCGCGTGCGCCGACACATGGGCGCGACGCGGCGACCCTAGCACGGTGAGGCCGGCCGCGCCGACGCACCGGCGAAAAGGAGGATCTCCATGCCATCCTTGCTCGATCTGGCGATCGTCACGGCGGCGCTCGCCGTGCCCGTCCTTGCCCAGGACCGCCCGCCCGGGGCCCCGCGCGGCGGCATGACCATGCGCGCCGACGCGAACGGCGACGGGGTCGTGACCCGGCACGAGGCCCTGGCCGAAGCGGGCGCGCGGTTCGACCGGATGGACGCCAATCGTGACGGCCGGCTGGACCCCGCCGAGATGCGGGCCGGCCCGGGTCGCGGCCGCATGGCGGCGCCCCCTGCCCCGCCCACGCCGTCCGCACCGCCCCCCGACGGTGCGGACTGAATGGTTGGTACCCGACCCACGCCGACGCTATGACATCGGGCATGGGAGACCAGCCGCACCTGCTGCTCGTCGATGACGAGCGCTCGATCCGCGAGCCGCTGGCGGTGTACCTTACCAAGCAGGGGTTTCGCGTCACCCAGGCGGGCGACGCGGAATCGGCGCGGATGCGGCTGGCCGCCTATGCGATCGACCTCGTCATCCTCGACATCATGATGCCGGGCGAGGACGGCCTGAGCCTGTGCCGCCACATCGCCGCGACCAGCGACACTCCCGTGATCCTGCTGACCGCACGCGCGGAGGAGACCGACCGGATCGTCGGGCTGGAGATGGGTGCGGACGATTACGTCGTGAAACCCTTCTCGCCGCGCGAACTGGCGACGCGGGTCAAGGTGGTGCTGCGGCGGCTGTCGGCGGGCGGCACCCGCCAGCATGCGCCCGAGAGCGGATCGTATGGCTTTGCCGGCTGGGTGCTGAAATCGGGCGAGCGCGCGCTGGTGGACCGCGAGGGCGTGTCGGTGCCGCTGTCGACGGGCGAATACAACCTGCTGCTGGCGCTGGTTACCCGGCCCCGGCAGGTGCTGACCCGCGACCAGCTGCTCGACCTAACGCAGGGGCGCGAGGCGGCGGCGTTCGACCGGGCGATCGACAACCAGGTCAGCCGCCTGCGCCGCAAGATCGAGGTCGATCCCAAGACGCCGGAGATCATCAAGACCGTGTGGGGCGGCGGCTATACGCTCGCGACCGAGGTCGTCAGGCTGTGAGGTGGTGGCCGCGCAACTTGGCGGGGCAGATGGCGCTGCTGATCGCGCTGGCGCTGTTCGTGGCGCAGGCGATTACCTTTTCGCTCCAGCTGCGGGAGCGACGGCAGTTCGCGCTCGCGCAGGTCACCGGGCAGGCGGCGACCCGCTTCGCCGACGCGATCGAGCGGGGCGGACGATCGCAGGGTGAGCGCGGGCGCGTGTGGCCGAGCGCCACCAACCCCATCCCGCCCGGCGTGCCGGGTGAGCCCGCGGTCGCCGGTAACCTGCGCGACACGCTGGCCGAGCTGGGCGTTCAGGCGCTCCGGGTCGAGACCGGGTTGGCGCCACTTCGGCCCGACAACCCACTGTTGCGGCGGGGGCCGCCGGGGCGGACACGTTTCCTGCTCGCCAATGCCGATGAGCTGACGCTGGCGATCGAGCGGCCGGACGGCGGCTGGCTGGTGCAGCGAGTGCCGTGGGTGCAGCGCGACCAGTCGCTCGCGTGGCGGCTGGCGGCGCAGACCGGGATCCTGTTCGTCGTCATCCTGCTGCCGGTGCTGTGGGCGGTGCGGCGGCTGTCGCGGCCGCTCGGCGACCTGACCCGCGCCGCGCAAGGCTTCGGGCGGGGCGAGGCGCGGCCAGTGGCGGTGCGCGGGCCGCATGACGTCGCGGTGCTGATCGGCGCGTACAACGCGCTCGCCGCCCGCGTCACCGAGATGCTCGACGAGAAGGACCGGATGCTCGGCGCGATCGGCCATGACCTGCGCACGCCGCTCGCCGCGCTGCGCGTCCGGATCGAGTCGGTGGAGGATGACACCGACCGTGCGCGAATGGCGGACACGGTGGACGAGATGAACCGGACGCTCGACGACATCCTGTCGCTGGCAAGGCTGGGCCGCCCGAGCGAGCCGCCGACCGAAGTCGACCTGTCCGCGCTGGTCGATGCGGTGGTGGAGGATTTTCGCGACCTGGGCCAGGATGTGGCGTTCCCCGAAACCGATCGCCTGACGCTGAGGCTCCGGCCCGCGCTGATGCGGCGGGCGGTGCGCAACCTGATCGAAAACGCGGTCAAATATGGCAGCGAGGTCGCGGTGTCGATCGAGCCTGGCGCGCGCGCAGTGGCGGTGGTGGTCGCCGATCGTGGCCCCGGTATCCCGGCCGAGCGGCTGGGCGATGTGTTCGACCCGTTCACCCGGCTGGAGACGTCTCGCAACCGCGACACCGGCGGCATCGGGCTCGGCCTCGCGCTGACCCGCGCGATCGTGCGAGAAGCGGGGGGCGACGTGACGCTCACCAATCGGCACGGGGGCGGACTGGCTGCGACGATCACCCTGCCGCGGTGACGGGGTTGCGCCGACCGGCTATGCGGGGACGCCCAGTCGACAAGGACCCGCCATGAGATCGCTGTTGCCGCTCGCCTGCCTGGCCGGGGTCGTCGCCGCTCAAGGAACGTCGCCGGTCGCGGCGGTCGCGCCGGTCGCGCGCCCAGCCGGATCGATGGCGATCGCGACCTCACCGGACGGGCGGCTGGAGGTGGCGGTGACCACCGACGTCGACGGGCGTGCGATGTGGTCGCTCAGCCGCGCCGGCAAGGCGTTGATCGCGCCGTCGCAGCTCGGCTTCCTGTTCACCGACCAGCAGCAGTTCAACCGTGGGCTCGCGGTCAGCGCCGTCGGCCGCGATACGAGCGACACGAGCTGGACCCAGCCCTGGGGCGAGTGGCGGACGATCCGCGATCACCACACCACCATGCGCGTGCGGCTGACCGAGACCTGGGGGCTGAAGCGGTCGATCGACGTCGAGTTCCGGTTGCAGGATGACGGGGTCGGCTTCCGCTACATCTTTCCCGAGGCGTGGAAGACGGTTTCCATCGCGGAGGAACTGACCCGGTTCGCGGTGGCGGAGGAGGCGACCGCGTGGTGGAAGCCGGCGTTCGAGTGGAACCGCGAGGAGTATCTCTACGCGCGAACGCCGCTCCGCGCGGTCGGCACCGCCGCGACCCCGATCACGATCAAGCTGGCGGACGGAACGCACCTCGCGATCCACGAGGCGGCACTGGTCGACTATTCGGCAATGACCCTCGCCAAGGTCGGCGACAGCAATACGCTGAAGGCGGTGCTGACCCCCGGATCGGGCGCGCCCAAGGTCACCCGCACGGCACCGTTCGCGACGCCGTGGCGGACGGTGATCGTCACACCCGATGCGGCGGGCCTCTACATGAGCCACCTGATGCTCAACCTCAACGAGCCCAACCGGCTGGGCGACGTGAGCTGGGTGCGTCCGGGCAAGTT
>Ga0325401_1000461_pt1 | contig 29172 bp, 14 predicted proteins | sample PopdelMetagenome_FD_205666 | JGI IMG/M metagenome (GOLD analysis project Ga0325401, IMG submission 205666) | Populus deltoides microbial communities from Bellville, Georgia, United States - Xylem-PdKOR-R2 | ecosystem: Host-associated > Plants > Phyllosphere > Stem > Wood/Secondary xylem | place...
AAATAGCATGTATAAAGAAAGAAGATCAAATTTCACTCACTTTTACGGTCATTCAATTCAAAGGAAACCATCGTTAAAGCTGTTGGTGGATTCTTCACGTACTAATCACTTTAACTGGAAAAAAAAAACAAGAAGCAAAATCAGATCCAATTAAGATCAAATTATGCAGATTTAGCTTCAATTAGGGATTTGATTGAAAAAAATGAATCACACGAGATCTGCATACGCTAGAATCGTAAATTTTGTGTTACCCGGTAAATCAGGTACAGAGAAAGAGACAGAACACGAAAGAGATCTTCTAGACTGATCTATCTGCAATAGAAAGAGAAATTATATCGAAACGATTATCCATTTCACCGATTAAAAGAAGATAAAACAGTGTGAGAGAGAGAATGGATCGAAAGAAGCTGTGTTTGGATGCTGATAAAACAAAGACGGCCTAAGTTTATCTTTCTGATTTTCTTTTTGTTTTTCTCGGCAACCAAACAGAAACTAAACTGAGAGAGGGGGAGGGTGACCTGAGATTTGAGAGCAGCGCAGAGGAGGAGCAGGAAAGGAAATGAAGCGAGAGAGAGAGAGCGTGTCAGTTAGTTATTATTCTCTTGTTATATAATATAGACAGAAGAAGATCATTTTTGTTCTATTTTGTTTTCTTATGAAAATATTTTTCAAGAATATTATCCATTTATATTTATTTTATTAGTTAGCTGCCCTGGCTAAGTATTTGATTATTCGTTGGTGAGTGATGTCGTTTGGCCAATAAAAATCGGAGTTTTCCTCTTTCCTTTTTTTTTTTTTTTAACTTCTTGTTGAAGGAGTTTAGTTTATACTTTTGAAATCAGGAACGGCTCGAGAGGTCAACTCGAGATCTAATTAATTTAAAGCTTGAATTGAACTGATTTTTAGAAAAAAAAAAAAAATCAGGTATGACTCAGTAAAATCCAGTCAAAAACTTGATTGTAACCTGTTAATTTTTGTTTTTTTTACTAAAACGACGTCATTTTGATTTAAAAAAATTAATCTGGTGATCTTATAAAAACCCGAAACTTAAGCCTTGAACCAAACCGGGTTTAAAAACTATGATTCAGATAGACAAGGACGAGTTGACTCGATATGATAACTTGTGGATTAATATAATAGTTGATACTGCGAGAGCATTATTTTTTAAAATATTTTATATTTAAAAATAAATTAAAATGATATAATTTTATTTTTAATTTTTTTTACATAATTATATCAAAATAATATTAAAAAGATTAATTCAAAAAAAATCAAATTTTATAAAAAAATACGGTCCAGCCAAGTAACCAAACAGGCCATGTACAACCTTTTCATTTGTCTCCAAGGGTGTAGCGTAATGGCAAAAGGTTTGAGATCTGCACAGCAGGTCTCGAGTTCGAGTCAGGGCATGCACCTCTTGTAAGAGTCTGGGATAGCTGGGGTTTTACTCCCTTACCTGGACCCACAAAGTGTGCTTTCCAGGGGTGAAGTTTCCTCGAATCCAAAAAAAAAAATATTTTAACCTTTAAAATTTAATAATTCCAGTTCACCTCTTATACTTTCCAAAGCGTTATAATCTAGTCCTTGAATGTGTATTTTATTGCATAATGATTTAACTCATATGCACGTCATTTAGGTGAAGCTAAACATTGAGATACCGTCAGTTGAAATAGATTAATGGATTTAAATGATGTCCCTCAGATATGGGAGAATAAATATTACCTTATAAATTTTTATCTATTTCTTGATTTGATTTAATATAAAACTTGATTTAATTTACAGAAACTCAATTTAATCTGTTAAATTAATCTAGAAAATCTATAAATTATAGTTTGATCTATATTAAATTTTAAATTGAACAAAAAAAATAAAAAAACATTAATATGTTAAACTTTTTAGAAAAAAAAATCAAAATTTTGGTTATAAATTATCTTATCGGTTACAGTTCACATTAGGAATTTTTTAGAATTATATGTATAAAGGGTGTTTGAGATAATAGTAGTGTATGTTCTTTAAAATGTTTTTCTTTTAAAATATATCAAAATAATATTTTTTATTTTATTTTTAAATTTTTTTTTAATATTAGTATATAAAAACAAACTAAAAATATATATAAAAAATCTTAAATAAATTTTTTTAAATAAAACACCATTTCAAAATGGTATTCAAAATGAGGTAGGTTACGCTAAAGATCACGGGCATTGAATTCACAAATGTTGTAAATTGCTACTCATTTTTATTATATTGTAGACAGATGAGAAAAATATTTAATCAATATGAATGCAATTAAAAAAATGCAATAATTATAATAGAATTTACTCGCTGGACTTTTGCTTACCAATTTGATCCCATCTTCGTGATGCAATGGAGAAAACCAAATCTGTTCATATAGCATAAAATCATTGGGTAGCCATGGTGGTTGTTGGTTGTGGTGCCATGCCACCATCCATGAAAATGCTAGTGATGATCAGTGCCATTGTTGTAGCAGATGGTGCTGCTTTGCGTAAAACAATTCGTGTATTTTGACGTTGATATTTACCTTCGAGTTCCTAACTGGACAGAGTGATACAGAAACAAAAAAAACATGATAATGGATTTGAATCCGACATCTAAAGAAAAATAATAAAACAATCTGTTCTTACTTCAACAGAATGGTATGCAGAGACCATCATGAGAACCAAGAAAATGGTGTGGCTAGCAGATTCAAGAATTACCCGTGCTTAAACACGAACGCTTGCGTGCAGCAACAACTGCAGACTCCATTTCTTGTAGCGCGGATGCCCTCAGACCCAATGTTTTCAGCAAGAGCTTGGAGGATAGCATGGCTTCAAATCATCCCTCACCAACTTACTTATTAGGGATTACAATTTATAGATACTTACTATATTCAATCCATCCAATCCAAATGAGTGTATATTTTTTTGGACTTGAAAGATTGCAAGTAGAATATAGATACTGTTAATTTCGATCTGAAACGTTTCGAATCTAACCTGAAATATATATTTATATTATATAAATATATTTGTAAAATATTTAGATTTTTTTAATACAATATGGTATATACACACCTTAATATTGAAATAAAACACACATATATAATATTTATCATTTAATATTATACATATTTCAAATATACATTTACTATTTTTTTATTAATTAATAAATAATAATAAATGACGAACACTCAAAAACTAATTAATGATTTTAAAATATTTAAATTTTTTATTTAATAAATAATAAATACGATATCAAAATCAAGAAATTGGAAGCACCCGTGTACATTGTCATCCTACTTACCATCAAATATGTCACATTTCTCAAAAGAAACGTTATTATCCCCCTTGCTCGCCCCACCACCTGGGAATCTACCAATTTATTCATTGCCCTCGTTTTTATTTCCTGCAATAAGTTTCTCTACAGATTTTCCTTCTGTGTTTCTCTTTGCATCTACATCATCCACATTGCCAGAAAGAATATAATTCCCAAGTTCACTAAAACGCAAATGGGGCCTCTTTAAAACCCTCCAATCCCCGCTAGAATCTGTCAAGTCTTCACTTTTTGCTTCAAGGGATTTTGGTACAGCAGTTGCTTGTTCATCACCACCATTTTTGGAATGATCTGGTTTATTTTGAGGAAATGGTAGTTTCAATCTCCCTGGGTTAAGATGTTCAGGGAGAATACTATGGCCAAGCTCGCCGATGTAGCTTGGGGCATCTTCGTTCCCTGTACTTGGTTTATTTAGAGTTCGGTGAAGGTGGTGGCTAAGGAGCTCGGCTGGTTTATATAGCAGTCACATACTTTTATGTGCTATATACCATTTCTAATAAATAAATCATGGTTTAAGGATGTCGAAACCTAAATTAGAAATCAAAATACTAACTCTCAATCTCAAATGAGTCAAAATTCCAAATGAGTTGGCATCCGATTCGCAGTATTTACATCGCTTTGTGGCTTAGAAGAAAGTTAGGAAAGTGTTTTTGGTAGGAATTTCCTTGTTAGATATGAATACAAGTTGAAAATTTAACCAATCTGGATAGGTAACAGCTTGTATTATCAAGTCTAAGCAGTGTCCTTAAAATTTTTAATTTTTTTTAAATTAATATTTTTTAATATTTTTAAAACGCTTTAATACACTAATATCAAAAATAATTTTTTTAAAATAAAAAAATATTATTCTAATATATTTTAAATAAAAAACACTTTAAAAAACAACCACAAATAATTTTTTTAAAATAAAAAAATATTATTCTAATATATTTTAAATAAAAAACACTTTAAAAAACAACCACAACCACTCTCAAACATGCCCTTAGAGACAGTATAGAAAAGTGCTTCATAATTTTTTTATGTTTTTTGAATTATTCTCATATGTTGATATTAACAATAATTTTTAAAAAATGAAAAAAATATTGTAATTAATTTCCAAGCAAAAGATATTTTAAAAAACAATGATATTCCATCTCAAACACCATCTTAGGCAAAGATTATTGTGAAAAAACAGTCTGCCTTCTGTGCATAGCAAATATGGAGTGTGAAATGCCACTAAAATATCTAATATAAAAAAAACTGTAATCAATTTATCGATTTAAAATGCATATGCGAATGGCCATGTCAATTATAATTGTTATCAATGAGGAACTACATTAAGAAAAAAAATAGCTATTTTTTGATTTACTGCGACAAAATGATACATTTAAATAGCATGATATGTATAAGGAAAAGGGGACATTTTTTTCTCATTACACCATATGGACTTCTAAAAGAGAGTAAGAAATGATACTTGGGCAAACAGGGTAAAGAATATCTTTAAAGGAAAGAACAAAATTAACCCCACATTAGTTTTCAAAAGGCAGGAAAGACATCGGGAACCAGGTACCTGGTAACCCATGTTACTAATCTTTGTCAAGCCTCGAGCGGGGAAAACCCAGATAACCCGGGCATGATTGAAAGGCACACTGACCGGGTGAACGAAAGAAGCAGGAAAGGATTCTCAAATGTGTAAAACAATTCTTCCAAGTTGTATTTATTTTTTGATTCTGACAATGGACTTGTCTTCTCTTCAGTCCAACAAGTCCTGCCAAAAGAATTCTTCCCACAAAAATTCCTGAATAACAAAGATTGTTGCAGCACGCCTTTAATATCTAACAGATATGATTTTAAGAAACATCAACATCTTCACAATAGTTGTACCTCTCTAATGTAAAACAAATTCAGTGAAGCTTTAGGTAGGGAGTAGAGGCCGTCTTTCATCCTCTCCTGCATGACGAGTTGTCTGGACAGAGCAAAAACGTGGTAAGTTTGAGAACAGTTAATACTATCTAAATTATGGTAACTACAGATACACACCTCTACATGTGCTGCTGCTGCCAAATCTAGGAACGAATCTTTTGACCTGAACAGTAATAATATATAATGTACTTCATTATTGGAACGGAGAAGATAAACTAAATCAGAAGTATTTTCTTGGAACTCTTTTCCATCCTCATCCAAGAATATAAAAAAAAAATCGCATTAAGCAACTAAATCAGGTTCCCTCGAGGCATATCCAATTTAAAGCTGTTCACGGGTAATTTTTTCAAATTGCAGGAAGAACAACTTAAATTATCCAAAGCTATTTCTTACACTTTGGCCACTTGGAGTGAGTGTGTGTGTGTGTGTGTGTGAAAGAGAGAGAGAGAGAACATACTTGAGTTTCTCAGGAACATCCCTCAGTTCCGTTATTCCATTCTGCTGTTCGTCCTTGACTTTTGCAAGTGGTGAAAAGAACTGGATGACAAATGAAGCCAAAGAAATGAGGGTACTCAATTTTTTATAAAAAAAAGTTTCACACAATCCAAAAAATTTCCTTTCAATTATCTTTATAAATCACCTGGTGCATTGAGATGAACACAATAGAAATTCCTAACATAAAGTTTATGGTCAAAGTATGACCAAACAACGCAGCAGATGCAATGCCAGTGAAGATTGTTGCGACTGTTGAAGAGTACTTCTTCAGGATTGTATCTGAAAATATCCAAATGACATCACTATCCATGTGTTGCTAATGATATTTTTATGCCATCGCTCACAGAAGCACATATAGGTAAGATGAAACTCCAAATATGAACTTAAGACATGTAGACATCGAAATCATTTCATGCAAAGGGGCATTAGGGGTGAAAAGAACCTGCATATTTGAAGAAAAAAGAAGACAAAATTCCTTGGGCTGCATTGTTAAATATTAGAAGCATGGTAGCTTTTGAATGTCCTTCCAGGATGTTAAAGCTACTGGGTCCTGAAAACATTGAATATTAAAATGTCAGGGGACACAACCATAAGTTTAGCATAAGCATCCCATGAAACAAAACTACCTAGAACATAGGCAATGGGCATTTGATCATCTCAAGAAAATATTATTACTAGAAAATGTTTTGCATTACTTTTGAACATAATAACAATTCAATCAAAGATTCTTAGAGTGTAGGTGCCAACTGTAGATGCCATCATATTAGGATTTTATCAATCATTCCAATCCCTATTAACAGTAAAGAAATTTAAATCTTCACAGCAGTTCTTATGTTCCAAATATTCAAAACTGAAAAATCCGTCATAAAAACTTCTCATCAATGTCACAAGTAAAACTAGTTAAAGGAGTAAAAAAAGCTGTCCAAAATAAATCAATAAAACGCAAACCCATTAATGGCATAACCTGCAACACCTGATATTAGAACTCAAGCATTGCTCTCAATGTAATCATAACTTCCTTGAAAATTAAATTTAAGTAATAGATTTCTTCCATACCTTTGACCACGACAGTTCCCAGTATTGCTAAAAAGTTGAATATAGCACCATATCCATATAAAAATACATTCTGGAAGCAAAAGAATTAGAGTCAATGTTAGGATGACTTATTGAGATTTAATTCTTTCAAAATCCAAATATCAATTTTGAAGTTCACAATGCAGCTTCAACTCAGGGCAGAAGCAGATTGACCCAATCGTTAAATAATGGAGTCATGCACTACCAACTCAAAGTCCTTTAGAAGTCAAGAGCATGTGCTTGACACCTGCTAGGGAGGTCCTCCCTAGATTAAAGGTAACAAATACTATACTTCATATTGGAATCTATATAAACAATCATAATCACCATTTGATGGTCATCACAAGTGAAACCGTAAATAACATGACACTCTCAAAACTGTTTTAATGCTCAACATAAAAAACCAAATTCCTCAACCATGACATATCACCTGTAGGTATATGCTTGTGTCATATTGGCTCTTCATAGCATATTCATTAAATACAGAGGCCATAGATGGAACGGTCACCTGTAAAATTCCAAAAATCAGCCTCCAACATGAAAAAAAAGAAAAGGAAAAAAGAGGAACATGACAAGATTTTACATACAGATAGTCACTTTTAACAGAATCTGCTTTCATAACCAGCACTTCATGCCATTGAACAAAAAGTAATTACTATCCTCAGCATTATGATACTTGAATTCACTTACAAAGATCAATGTGTAGATGTATGCACCCGTTGCAACTGGAAGGCCCATAGCGCTAGTACCTTCAGGTAAAGAGCGCAACTGATTTACACTTATTCCAATGAGCAACAAAGCAAGAGCTTCCCACTGTTAAGAGACCCACAAGTCAGTCCTATATTTCCCAAGAAAATGGCATGGAAAAGTGGTCATATGTGAACCTAAAACATGGAATAACCTGAATTATGGAAAACCGACGTCTCATTATGAATTTCAGTAAAACAGCAATTACCAAAACCTGCAAGTTCACAGAAAGAAACAAAATTTAACCAAAGTAGAAGTTCATGATCTAAAACATAAATGTGAGCTTGTATTCCCTTCTAAAAATAACATGAGCATTTCTATATAAAAATTCTGGTAAAGAGAGAAGCAGCATCCCAGTTCAGCATATCTAGGCATAATTTATCCACAAATGAAGTTCTTATTACACCTCATCCAAGCCCTAGGTGAAAAGAATCGAATATGATTAATTTCATTAATTTTAGCATCCAAGTAAAACTATTTCTGTGAGATGAAAATCCTTTGTTTCGGTTTACTAATTTATCAATGTGTTCTACTTCAATTTTCGAAGATGTTTTCTTAGAGCATGCTGTTTCAGTGGAAAGTGAGTATCCAATACTGAGAGTACAGGACCAGAAACTGCTCACGGTCATTTAAAAGTCACTATATATATATATATATTAGGAAACTTAAAAATATCTGGCACTCCGAACCAAAAGTTGATTTGTCAGTTAAATGTTGAACAGCTTCGAAGCATTTTATCTGTAGTTTGTGAGTCTTCTTCACCTATATTTAAATTCAAGATCATTATTGGATAGTGGAAACTGAAAAAATGTTACAAGTCCACCAAAGCTGGAAGCATTAGTGTTTATCAGGGGAAGATCACGAAGCTAACAACCAATATAACTTAGCTTCTAATAATCAGAAATATGCATCATAGAATACCTTCAAATTGCTCAGCATCTTCACAGTTGCTGGGTTGAAATATAACTGCAAAACAAAGAATAAATTACAAGTTAAGGGGTGTATGAGAACAAAATAATGCTTCATTCTACGTCTGAATAGATTTTAAAATAAATAAATAAAAGTAATATCATTTCCACTCTTATTTTAGCATAGTTTCTGAGTAATCTTGTGTGCAAGCCCCACTGTTCACAGCTTCCTGGATTTATAGTTTCTGATGCCCCTCAAGGCATAAAAATAGAAGCTGGAAGAACTCCTAAGCAGATAAGAAGTTTCTAGATTTACCTTCGGTATAAAATCATCAAAAGCAATTTATCCCGGTCAAAGGAAGCAAATGCATTGATTTTCGTAATTGAACACAAAAGTTTAGACTTTGCATTATTCTGGTGGGACAAATTCTTCTCTCAACTTAACCAAATTAAAAATTCTGGATCTTCTTTATCATATTGATAGTTTACTTGCATTCATTCCCTAGAGTAAGCAACTAGGACAATTAGCCTTTCACAAAGAAGAGCAAGCCAATGCTGGCACAATATTCTTTGGTCCTTTTTGGTAATACTGTTTCCGCAGAATCCATCATATTTTATAATTATGTGTCATAGGATCCAACTAACAATTGTGTTTGGTTGACAGCCCATGAATCCAAACCCTACACATAATATCCTAGAGTCTGTGTTCTTTATGAGGTCACATATGATGCAAATACACAACATGCATTGAGAAAATATACAAGGTACGGTCTGCCAGACCCAGCCACAACCCATATGCACATCATGTTTTCTTAAGGCCCTCCCAGTCCAATCAGCAACTTGTTTATCTCACCCATATATTTACCATGGTCAGGGAAGGCTGGGATAAGTTTCCCATTTACCTCCTCAATCACCATCCCTATAAGCAATTGCATCTCAGTAGTTGCCCCCATGCATGGTATTGAGCCATTGACACAAATATGGTAGCAAATTGAAATACAGTAGAGTACAAAATGTGGACAGAATAGATAGGAAGAGATTACAAAAGAATTATACCTGCATGATGAATTTCAGATAGTTATTGATAGCATAAAGTAGAGCTGGAACTGCAAGAAGAACATTGTTACGAGCTGCCTGTAAAAAAGATAATGCATGGCCAGATTTAAGGCTGTCAAACATAACATTGAAAATCTTTTGTTTAAATGTGCAACCCTTCTGAGAAAAAGATGATACCTGTACAAATGTGGAGATTGATAGAAGGGGCTTCTCTCCAACTTTCTGATGCCTCGCCTGCATAATTAACCAAAACTTTACATCATCAGCTAGAAAATGAATACACATAAGAGGCATAACAAGAATCTTTTGTTCAAGAGTCTTTCTAGTTTTCATGAAAACACTAAGATTTAAAGAAATGCTATAAGCAAACACAAAAACAAATCGGGATAAAAACTAAAACGTGAAAAATAACTATAGAGTATAAATCATCGAAGTCAAGATCTCTCCTTATTTCCAAGCTCCATTCCACTTATGGATATTGATTTACATATCAATACTCAGTTGGAGATCAAATATAACATGTATTAGGCATGAAAATTGGAGAAAATCCAATTCTTTGGCAATGTCAGGTATATATAATTATATAGTGACTGTCTCAGCATTCAAACCTAAACACTTTGAAGCCACAAGCATAAAACTATAACTACTGCACTATGCAATGTCCATTTGCTTTACATTAGGCCATGGTAGGATGACAAAGAAAAAATTGGAATCAGGCATACACTTAAATGACTAGAAAAGAACGTAAAATGTACCTGGAACAAAAGCATGACAATTGCGAACAGAACCTTCGCAGCCTCTATCAAGAAGTTAACGCTAAGCGGGCTAAAATTGAACTTCCCATCCACCTTGGACATATAAACCAAAATTGGCTGGCAATAAAAGCAAATCAAACATGTTAAGAAATCAAAGAAACAAGAAGACAAAAACATGTCAAGGAATCAGAGTAACAAGAAGACAGTTGAGGCAAAAATCAAATTAGTTATTATTGCACACCTAAACAAAACAATACCACAACAGATATTTGAATGAACTATATCAACAACGAAGTCACTGATATTCACTTAGTCAATCAGCAAAGCACAATTCTAAATGTAAACATAGAAAAGTAGCAAACGGATCTATAAGATAGCTTACCCATCCCAATTTCCAACAAACTATATTCAAATGAACTCAAATTAGAGAAGAGAGAGAGAAATCATGAAGGCAACTAATCACCTGTAAACCAACTAGGACACAATCGCCAACAACCAAAAGCACATTAAGGGCACGCTGCTTTGATGAAACCCTGATCTTATGCCGGTCATAAGCCTTGGAATATGTTCTAGAATTTGGAGAAACCAATTTCGAATGGCACACACTGCATTCTAACGTGCCGTTCTTCATTGGCTTCCTCCTCGCTGCTCACACTTCCACACTTCACAAAATTAAATCTACACAGAAAAAAAAGGTTAAAAAAAAGTTAATAACCCACAAGGAACACTCATTAATTATTACTATCAATTGCTAATTAAACATTTAACACTTGATTGTTGAAGTTACGGATTCAAAGCATATATCAACAACTAAGGAAATTAAAATTCTCTGTTCCATAAAGAAATTAACCAAATTTATTAACATAAACATAATTTCACAGTTAATAGCTAATCTTTGTTCAAATCATGCCCAAATTTCAACTCTTGATACATAATTTACTTGAAATTGTTAAAAATAATACATGGATTTATAGCTAAAATTCTCCCTGGTCCAATAAATCATAAGAAAGTAATTGAATTTATTAAGATAAACAGAATCCAAACCAGATCCAAACAGTACATTAAGAATCATCAGATCCTGCACCTTCAAAGTCCAAAACTATCACTTCGTTATCTAAACAAAGAAAACAGCAAACAAATCACTTTGATCTCACCTGAATCACAATCTCAACAATTCATCTGCCAATAGTACCCTCGGCCGCCGGTGAGATCTCCGATCAGATCCACAGCTCCTCCAAAATTGAATCCAATTCTCTCGCCGGGGGAGATTCGAATTGAATTCGGCAGACAAAAATGAGAAATGGAATTCTCTCTTAAAAGAAACTCGAAACGGTTAGAGCATTAAAAGAGCTGGTGCTTAAATAAAAGCAACGGAAATCAATACGTTAATCTCACCTAAATCAATCTCTTAAAAACTCATTCACCGACGGTGAAATCTCCGGTCAGATCCACTGCTACGCGGATATCCAATTTAATTCTCTCGGCGAGAGAGATTTGAATTCTCTCTAGAAAGAAAGTTACGGATTATTATGAGAGAGGGAGGTGCGATTCAGAAGAATATGCATGCACTTTATTATTATTGCTTCGGATTTACAACAAAACACACGGTGTTTGGTGTGTTTGGGTTTTGGTTAATGGAAAACGACTTCAATGAAAGGTGACAGACCAATCACGTGTCAGATTTGCGTGTGAAGAAGTGAAGTCAAAGTAAATGAATGCTGCTTTATGGTGGTGTGTTTGGCCAATTATATTCGAGTGTTAGATTGGTGATGGAAGTGTTGGGGTGGTGGTGTGTGACTTTAGCACAACCATTATTCATTCTTATAAGTTATATGGGATTCACTAATTCTTATATGATTGTTTTTACTGTAGAAAGCATTATCACATCAGTTTAATTATTATGATATCAATTTATGTATTAATAAAAATTAATTTTATGCTTTTTTTTATTTCATGATATTTACAAATCATCTTATCAATGTACCTATCATTTGACAATAAATTATAAATATATTATACTTTTGTTTATTTCATGATATTTATAAATATATTATGGTTTTTAGATTTAATATATTTTATTCAATTTTTTATAAGGTAAGAAAGTTAATATATTGACGTCCACCTTGGTTTTTATTAGGTTCTAAATCTTATTGAAATTATTTTCAAATAAATCTTATTTAACAAGAATAAATTATAGATTAATCCTTATATTCTTACAACGTTAATTAAATATTCCCTCTGGTTTCAAAAATATTTAATTAATCTTTATGGTTTAAAATCTATTTGGAACATGATTATTTTCACCTATTTCATAATATTTTTTCATTTATTTTCATAAATAAAAAATAGATAATATGGAAACATGGATAAAGAAACAAGATATTTTAAAAACAAAAAAAAAATATTAAATTAAGCATGATCAACATTAATTGATTAATTTTTAAATTACAAGAACTAATTATTTTATTTTATAAAACTAAAAACATTAATTTTTAATTTTATCATTTAAAAATGATATTTATTTAATACAACAAAAGTAACAAAATTAAAATCCCAAACCCATGTCATGTCATATTACAATTACAATTACATAAAAAAAAACTAAAAGTGGTGGTGATTTTCCTTTAGATCTGCTTGCTAGACAAATGTTTTGTGGTTTTTATAGTTCTTGAAGTCTTTTTTATTTATTTTAGTTACTGATTTTTCTTTTTATTTTATTCTTGCACAATATGTTATTTCAGATTCAAGCAAGAGAAATTATTTTGATTTGCTTGGTGTAAGGTTTTTGAGATGTTAAAAAAAATTAAAATTACAAGGACCTAATATGATATCTGGGCTAAAATAAAGTTTTTCTTTTCTTGTTTCACTGTTCAAATCATGCCTTCTTTTACATTTTTTTTTTGTTTTCAGAATTGTTTTGATTTTCATTTTGGTCCTTTTAGTTTTTATAATTTTTATTTTAGTTCAAAATTTTATTTTATTTATTTTTCAGCCTTTGAATTTGAGAGAGAAGATAGAATGTCATCAAAAAATCATAGTTTTCAAACCCGGTCCTATTCAAGGTATCTAATAAAAATTTGTTTTAGATACTATTACAAAATAAAATACTATTTATGAAATTTTTTTTTTAGATTTTAGTAACTATATAAACTAGTATCTAATAAAAATAGTAATTATAAGATATACCTAAATTATGAATATATAAAAGCATCATTGGAGTGGAACTTTTTTAAAAAGCCATCAGAGAGAATATTCAAAATTTATAATGGTAGATGAATTAAATAATCTTTAAATTAATATTGATATATTTTATTCAATTTTTTATAAGGTAAGAAAGTTAATATTGAAATTAAATAATCTTTAAATTAATATTGAAATTATTTTCAAATAAATCTTATTTAACAAGAATAAATTATAAATTAATCCCTATATTCTTACAACGTTAATTAAATAGTCCCTCTAGCTTCAAAAATATTTAATTAATCTTTATGATTTTAAATCTATTTGGAACATGATTACTTTCACCTATTTCATAATATTTTTTCATTTATTTTCATAAATAAAAAATAGATAATATGGAAACAGGGATAAAGAAACAAGATATTTTAAAAACAAGATATTTTATTCAATTTTTTATAAGGTAAGAAAGTTAATATTGAAATTAAATAATCTTTAAATTAATATTGAAATTATTTTCAAATAAATCTTATTTAACAAGAATAAATTATAAATTAATCCCTATATTCTTACAACGTTAATTAAATAGTCCCTCTAGCTTCAAAAATATTTAATTAATCTTTATGATTTTAAATCTATTTGGAACATGATTACTTTCACCTATTTCATAATATTTTTTCATTTATTTTCATAAATAAAAAATAGATAATATGGAAACAGGGATAAATAAACAAGATATTTTAAAAACAAAAAAAATATTAAATTAAGCATGATCAACATTAATCAACTAATTAATTGATTAATTTTTAAATTACAATGACTATTTATTTCATTTTATAAAACTAAAAACATTAATTTTTAATTTTCTCATTTAGCAATGATATTTATTTAACACAACAAAAGAAATAAAATTAAAATCCCAAACCCAATTCATGTCATATTACAATTACAATTACATTAGAAAAAAACTAAAAGTGATGGTGATTTTCCTTTAGATCCGCTTCGCTAGACCAATGTTTTTTGGTTTTTGAAGTCTTTTTTTTTATTTTAGTCATTAATTATTTATGAATTTTATCCTTGCAATGTTATTTCAGATTCAAGCAAAAGAAATTATTTTGATTTGTTTAGTATAAGGTTTTTGAGGTGTCAAAAAAATATTTTGACATTCGTTTAATGCTCAATTTTACAAAATATATTTGATTTTGTTGCTTTAAAAAAAAATTTAAAATTGCAAGGATCTAATTTGATTTTTGGGCTAAAATAAAGTTTTTCTTTTCTTGTGTCACTGTTCAAATCATGCCTTCTTTTGCATTTTTTTTTCCTTTCAAAATTGTTTTGATTTTCATTTTGGTCCTTTTAGTTTTTACAATTTTCATTTTGATCCAAAACTTTATTTTATATTATTTTATTTTATGGTCTTTGAATTTTAGAGAGGAGAGAGAGTGTTATAGAAAAATGTCAAATGAGAGAGAAAATTGATGATTGATCAAATTTCAAGGTGTTAATAGTTTCATTTGACAAAAAGAGTTTCATTTAAGTGTTTTTGCTTTTAAACTTTATATAAAAAGTAGATGAAGGTTGACAAGGAAATTTTTCTCATCTTAATTTTGTATTGTTGGGCCAATTTATAAGTATTTTGAGTTGATATATTAATTTTTTTAGGTTATAAAAGTGTTTATTAGATGTTTTTATGTGAAAATAAACCGAAAATAATTGTTTTGGTAAAAAAAAACATGGTTCAATTTTCTGACCAACTCTCTGGTGATTGAAAACTAAGCATTCAATGAAGCATTGCTTAGTTTTTTTAAGGAGGTCATCATTCTTTAAGTCAAGCAAAGAAAAAGGAAAAGGCTAAGTACGCGGAACTATCCTTGCAGACCCACGCGCGTGGATTTTTTATTTTATAAGACATGCATATTAGCCTATGTAGTCTTAGGCGCTCAGTGGCCTTAACATTTTCCACCTCTTTAATTTAAATTTCAATTCAATAAAATGAATTAATTAAAATTATATTTTGAATATTATTTTATTAAATATCTTTCATGCCTTACTTCATTTTATGTAAGATTATAATATTTTTTTATAATATTTATAAATGTTATTTTTATACAACCCTTTATGAGTTTTTTTCTTTAAATTTTATTTGGTCACTTTCTTGTGAATGTCTATTATTGATAAAATAATTCAAACAAACTCGTATATAACTCAAATCACATGTTTCGCGAGTTAGGCTAAGTTTAATCAAGTTGATCTAGAACATTGTTATCTTAATATTAAAAAAAAAAAAAGTTAAACAGCACCATCTTTTTTTCTTCCATATAAATTGAAATTCATTCAAATAAGTTAGTTAAAAATATATTTGGAGTGTAATTTAAGAAAATACTTTTTTTTCAAATTAGATTATGACGTTGTTTTTATAATATTAACAAATGGTCTTTCTATATAACCTTCAATAATTTATTTATTTATTTTTATCTTTAATTTTTTTAAGTGAATGTCTATTTTAAGTGTCTCATAACTAAATGAAAGATGTGTTATGAGAAAAATTATTCATTAAACTCAAGTAATTCAATGACTTCGGTCAATAGTTTAATGGGTTAACTAGGCTGACTTGTTTCGATCTAAAATGTGGTTCTCTTAATAAATTGTTTTTAAATAAGGTGAAACAAAGTTGTCTTGGAGTTTTTTTTTTCAAGTCAAATCATATCTTGAAATTTTTTAATTGAAACTCATTTAAATAAGTTCATTTAAAGTGTATTTGGGATATTATTTAATAAACTATAGTTCAATTTTTACTTTGTTTTTAAGATAATAACATATTTTTGTAATATTAATAAGTGCTCTTTTTATATGGCTCTTCATGATGTTTTTTCTTAAATTTTATTCAATTGATTTTCTTTGCATGTTTATTTTTATTATCATATAATTAAATAAAAATTTTGATTTTAAAAAATAAAGCTATTAAACTTAACCGGATATATGACCTATGTAATGGGTTAACTCGGGTTGATAAAAAATATTATCGCTTTAATTATTTTTTTAACTCAAACGAAGGTGGCTTGAAATTTTTTTAAGTCAAATCAACTTTTGAATGGGATAACCGAGTTGCAATTGGATCCGCTAGATCAAACAGAATACATCAGGACAACTCTAACATGATTCAACTTAAAACCCATGCAATGCAATTAGAAAAGTCATAAAGTCAAGTCAAATTAATAATAAGAAAGTATGCTAGTAAGTTGTTTTTTCTAATTCGATTTTAAATTTTACTTTTTATAAAAAAAAAATTGACTTACAATTTAATGAAAAATTAAATAGCACAACACAACATGAGATCGTGTTTTTTTTTAATCTTCATCTATTTCTCAATATCTTGGTTTTTTTATTATCATAAACAACTCTTTTTAGTATTTACTAGTTTATTGGTCCACACTCTGCCACGGGCTGGACCAAGTTTTTTAAAGTGAAAAAGAGCACTAAGAGCATGAGGATTTTTTTGACAATGCTATTAAATTCGGGCAAGCATGTAAATTTTGAAATCCCTTGACCTGACTTCTAAAAAGAGCACTAAGAGCATGAGGATTTTTTTGACAATGCTATTAAATCCGGACAAGCATGTAAATTTTGAAATCCCTTGACCTGACTTCTTATCTAGCCCGAGTTTCCAATTAAACCATATAAGAGCTAAACTGATATGAATTGATTGATTTAATGGGTTTAAAGAAAACTCGAATGATTGGTAAAAGTATGGATCAACTTATAAAAAAACCAAGAACATTTTTTTTAAAGTATCGAGACAGTAGCATATTGGATGACACTGGTCACATGCGACTCAATTCATGAACTTAGTCGGGTTTAATAATTTTTTAAAAAATAATTTTGACTTAATTATGTGATAAAAATTAAATGCTTGCAATTTCAAGTATCAATCCTACAATAGATATTTGTTCAAGACCATGATAACCTTAAACAAAATAGAAAAACCATTCACGAAGTCTATTTCCTAATCAATTCAATATCAATGGATGAAATAAAAAAAATAGTTTTTTAATTATTATCAACAATAGGTAAAAGATCAAATTGTCTCTAAGATGATGATTAAGCCCTTGAACTCAAGCTTTAAAAGTGAGTGATTTTAAATAAAAAAAAACCGTAGACTCAAGTTAGGTATTGTTTTGAATTTATAGGCATTATATCAACTTAAATTTGCAAAACAACAATAAAAAAGATAGTAGTAACCTCGACAATTGTAAAATGGTTAATTCACAACAATTAAAGTATGAAAGCCATTGTATAAAAAATCAGTAAACTTACTTCTTCGACCTGTACTAATTGATCCATGTGATTCTAAACCTAAGTTAATATTTCAAATTCACAACACTTGAAATTGAAGATTCAGGTTCAATTAAGAATTTTAATTGTTAACCAATTTAAATGATGAAATTGGAAAAACAAATCTCAAATTAAAAAACTAACCAAAGCAAAACAAAAAACGAAGAAGAAAAGAATGAGCATCAAATATGGAAGGAGAGAAAAATGAAGGGGTGAAATTGAAAAAGAAAACAAATTAAAAATTATTTTAAATAAAAAAATCAAAAGAATGAAGACCAAATTTGATTTATAAAAAAAATTAAAGGAGGATGCAATTGAAAACAAAATAAAATTTGTGAAATGAATTAAAATAGAACAAATAGAAATAAAAAAAATAAAGGAAAAATTCAAAAGAAAAATAAAATTAAAGGGTTGATATGAAAATGTGGAGGGCCAAACATGAATTTCTAGAAGGAAAGAAAAAAGAAAAAGGCTATTGGCAACGCATTAGAGGTCCGACGACTACACGTATCGCACAAGGAAAGAAAAGAGGCCAATATGAATTGAATGACACGACATGATAATATTTTTGACCACCATATTCAACCGTATATGCTGCTTGAAAGGGGTGGAACGATTAACGCGTTGATGCATGCAATATATACATCAAATGCTTATTGCATCTTTTTATTTAAAAACAAATAATACTTTAACCTTAGGACTCAAACATTATTACAAAAAAAAAAACCATTTGAAATTATGAATTAACTTATCAAGTCAAGCTTTTAAAAATTTAAATTCAAAGGTAATGGAGTAATTATATTATAGCAAAAATATGAAATGCCTCAAAAGACTCTAAACCTTTAAATGATTATTTATTTTTAAGGGTAAAAAAATTATTTTATTGTGCAAAAACATAATGAAAAGATTTAAATATACTTTAACAATTAAAAACTAACAAATAAATAAATAAAAAGATCGTTTTACCTTTTAAAAGTCAATTTATTAAGAGTTTTTTCAAGAGCAAAATCATTAATTCATTATTATAATTTACACTAATATATATATATATATATAATGATTTTTTCATATATTTTAGCTTTATCTTTAATTATCTTATATGATTAAAAACAATACAAATTTTTATCATTTAAAAATTTTCTTAGTTTTAAAAAAACATTAACCCGCGTATTTTTTTCTTGTTAAAATTACCTTTTGATCCGGCCCAGTACGATCTCTTTAAGCTGAACACCGAAGAGAAGAGAGCACGACATCGTTTTAGTCAAATTTCTATAATCTGTGTTTTTTTTTTTTTTAACTACTTCAAAGTTAAAACCCTATAATACTTTTTTTTAGTCAGACTTCTCAATATTTTTTTTTTTAATTTTTTTTCTCTCCCAGGTTTCTCTATCTTTCTCGGGAAAATCATTCAAGTCACATCGATCTCGTTGGATTTCATTGGAAACAGAAGGTACATCTCTGAGATTCTTGCTTTATCTTTATCTGGGCTACTCAATTTTAGTTTACTGATGCAAATTTAGTTCTTAAAGAAACTAGGATTTTCCTCTTTTCCCTTGCTTGGTTCCTGGTAAAAGGTGGGAAAAAGAAGAAAAATAGAAAAGGAGCTGACTTTCTTGATGTTGGAGTCCTAAATTGAAATGGGATTTTTTTTTCTGGAAAATTTTGGTGAATGTATTGTTTGTTTTGGATGATCTTGTTGTCTAGATTGAGTTTCCTGGTAGAGAACAGAAGGGGTTTCTTGCTGATGTAATGGCACTTGCATTTATCTATAGTCTACAAAACGTGTGGCCTTTCTCAATACTGAAAGTTGATGATTTGAAAGCATCTAATGAAATAGTTAGGAAGCTTTCTATACCAGAAAACACGAAAAGATTTGTTTTTGCAGTTCGCGATCCGAAATCTCAATCTGTGATTTATATACTCTGTGCTCAAAATTTATCTGAGAGGTCGGCTGTAGACGTTGAGTGCCTTGTTAGGGAGGTTCGACCAGATGCTGTAGTGGCTCAGGTGGGTCATTCGGCGTTGGTTGATATTCAAACTGAAGAGAGTGAATTAGGAAATATTGTTGATGAGCTAGTTCCCACTTCGTCATTTGGAGTGATTAAAAGATGCTTTTTAGAAAAGATTAATAAGGAAAAGTATGAAGATGTGGCTGGCAACTTGGTTTTGAGAGAAATGTTTGGGACTAGTTTTCACGGGCATATCCTGGCTGCCAGGAGGGTGGCCAAGGAGGTCGGTTCATCTTTTTTGGTGCTGGAAACATCATCCATTGATACAGTTATCGGGGACATTAATTCGAGTGAAGCTGACACAGGGAGCAAATTTCATGCTTTTGTTAGTAGTTTAGTGCCACAGAATGTGGGTTCGATTGCTTTGCAAAGTTCAAAGAGGTTTAGTCTTGATGATAATGTTCAGTCACGGATGGTGAAGTTGTTATCTTCTTATATGGATGTGTCATTGTGGAAGTTGAGTCCATCAAGTTCTGTTTCAGAGTCAGGATTAAAAGAAATTCAGCCAGGAAACACTTTCCAGGTGCCACCATTCGCCCAATCTGTTTATCCATTACTCCTGGATCTACATAATATATTTATTGATCTCCCATTCATTGGGAGGGCTTTAGCCTTTGCACAGAAAATGCTAGATGATGTAAACAGGGGGGAAGCTGTGGATACCCAAATTATATCTGAAGTGCACACCTTCCGAGTTGCTGTTGAGGGCCTGAGAATTGCCCTTAACAGTGCCGGTCGATTGCCCATTAAAGAAGCGGGGAAGCCCAACAAGACTAAAGTTGAGTTTTCAGAGCTTCAAGTTCAGGACAAGTCATATGCACTCATTGCACAGGCCCTTCAAAGCCAGACTAGGGAGTTCAAGACTATAGTAGCCGTGGTGGATGCTAGTGGCTTAGCAGGTATTAGGAAACATTGGAACACTTCTGTTCCTCCAGAAGTGAAGGATTTGGTTGGGAAGCTTGTCACTAACTGTGAAAGTGATGGAGAAGTTCCTAATCATGATGAAAAGAGACGGTTACTTTCTAACAAACCTATGGTGGCAGTTGGAGCTGGGGCAACAGCAATTTTTGGAGCTTCGTCTCTTTCCAAAGTTGTTCATGCATCGACCTTCATGAAGGTTGTTACATTTAAATTTCCTACTGCCCTTAAGCTTTTGCTGATCCAAACTCAAAAGATAATGGCAATATCTATGGGCAAGACTCTTGGTCCAACAAAACTGCTGGCCCCTGGACTGGCCAATTCTGGAGCCAATGCAACATCTGCGTTGAAAGCAGCTGTTTCTGCTGAGAAAATCCGGACAGTGGTCCACAGTGTTATAGCCTCTGCTGAGAAAACCAGTTTTTCAACTATGAGAACAGCTTTCTATGAAATAATGAGAAAACGGCAGGTGCAACCTATTGGTGTCCTACCTTGGGCAGCATTTGGTTGCAGTGTTGCAACTTGCTCAGCATTGCTCATGTATGGAGATGGGATTGAATGTGCTGTTGAATCTCTTCCTGCAGCCCCGTCAATTGCCAGTTTGGGTCGTGGGATTCAAAGTTTGCACCAGGCATCTCAAGTAGTTGTGCAGACAGATGGCACCAGAATACAAACATCTATAGAGTCTTTGATGAAAAGGTTGAGGAAAGTAAAGATGCAATAAAGGAGGACTCGCATCTTTTATTTTGTTGTATACAAGCTGATACTGCTCAAAAGTTATTAGTACTGGAATTTAGAGAAATCTTCTGTATATAAATAGAAAGCAGGAGGGGCGATTTGTATTGTCATGGATGTTGATCTTTATTTGAAGTCAATTTTCTAAAGGGTTCTTTACAATGCTGCCTGGTAAACATTTTACAATTGTTCCCTCTCCCTGCTTCCCTCTCCCTTTATCTCTATGTTTAACTCCATTTGACAATTTCGCATAGGTATTACTTGAGATTGCATTGTTAATTCTGACGCAGTCGAGATTGGCTTTCTTTGCTCTCAAGCAATGGCTGCCATTGTTATGAATAGCAGGCTACTTGCTAGAAGCTCTTCTTCGGTTTCACAGTCCTTGATTCCATCTTCTCTCCATTGTTTGAGTAATTTAAATGATAACTGAAAGTTTTCGAATCCTATGATGAAGCCAAGCACATTAACTATAAACCAAAAAACCAAAAGACCAAAAGAGGAGATGGTTTCAGTGTATCCCTCCTCAGTCCTCACACATCATTATTTATTAGAATATTATTTTGTTTTGTTTTTTTTTTTCAATTAATTTTTTTTCATCCTTTAATATTTTTTTTCTTTGATTTTTTTTTCAATCAATATTTTTTTGTTTAATTTTATCATTTAATATTATTATTTTTTTCTATTTAGTTATCACACTTTTATGACATGGATTCCAAGTTTGACGGGTTAAACCAGTTGACTCAGATTTTTTTTTAATTATTTTTTTTTCAATTTAGTTTTTTAATATTAATTTTAAACTTTATAATTTATTTTGTTTATTTTTTTATAAAGTTATCTTGGTGTTATGACCCAAGAATTAACTATAAACTAAAAGAGGATGGAGTTTTACTATACCCATCACAAAACACTATTCATTGGAATAGTACTTTGCTTTGCTTTTTTTTTTTCTATGATTTTTTTTCAATCAATATTTTTTTTGTTTAATTTCATCTTTTAATATTAGATTTTTTTTTCTATTTAGTTATCACACTCTCGTGAAATGGATTTCAGGTTTGATGGGTTCACCTAGTTTGGCGGGTTAACTCGGTTGGCTCAGATTTTTTTTTTTTCCTAATTTTTTTTAATTTCATCATTTCATATTGATTTGATTGATAATTACACTTCATGATTTGTTTTGTTTACTTTTCATTAGGTTATCCTGATCTCATGACTCGATAATAGTGCTTAACATGTTAATCTGAGTTGACTTGGGTTGTTTTTTGCGTCTTTCATTTAATTGATTTTTTTCAATTTTATCATTCAATATTGAGTCAATTAGAAATTAAGTTTCATAATTTGTTTTGATTTGCTTTCATATGAGAATATTTTGGTCTCATGATCAAGATCACGGGTTTTGACATTTTAACCCTAGTTAAAACAAGTTATTTTTTTTTCTAAGAGGTTATATTGGTCTCATGACCTAGGTCACAAGTCCTTCAACATTAGACTTGCTTTTTGTTGGGCTGTTCTTGTTTTATGACCCGGGTCGCGAATTTGACGGGTTAACTTAATTAACTCATTTTTCTCTTTTTTTTAATTGATTTTTTTTTAATTTCATCAATTAATATTATGTTTGATTGATAATTGAGCTTCATGATTTGTTTTAGTTTTTTTTATTAGGTTATCTTGGTCTTATAACCCAAGAATAGTTCTTAACGATTAACTCAAGTTGACTTAACTTATTTTTTATGCTATTTTTTAATTAAGATTTTAAAATTTTTTATCGTTCAACATTAGTCCGACATGAGAGATTGAGAATCGAGCCTTATAAGCTGTTTTGATTTTCTATTTATAGGGTTATCTCAGTGTCAAGACCAAAGTCATCGATTTGACAAGTTAACTTGAGTTGAATCAAGTTATTTTATTAATTTTTTTTATAAGGTTATCTTGGTTTGTTGACCCAGATTATGAGTTTGGTGGATTAACTCGGGTTGTTTTTTATGTTATTTTTTTTAATCTCATCTTTCAATATTGAGCTGGTTAGGGATTAAATTTCATATTTTGTTTTGAATTGTTTTTCATGGAGTTATCTTGGTCTTATAACCCGAGTTGCAAGTTTGGCATGTTAACTCGGGTTGTTTTTTAGTTTTTTTTTAATTGATTTTTTTTTTCAGTTTCATCATTCAATATTGAGCTGGTTGGGGATTGAATTTCATATTTTGTTTTGAATTGTTTTTCATGGAGTTATCTTGGTCTTATAACCTGAGTTGCAAGTTTGGCATGTTAACTCAGGTTGTTTTTTAGTTTTTTTTTAATTGATTTTTTTTCAATTTCATCATTGAATATTGAGTTGATTGAAAATTAAGCTTTATAATTTATTTTGATTTACTTTCTATAGGGTTATTATAGTCTCATAACCCGGAAAATGAATTTAACACGTTAACCCGGGTTGTCCCAGATCAATCTAATATGTTGTTATTTTAATATTAAGAAAAGATATCATCTTGAATTTTGTTTAGTCAAATATTATTTTCACGGGTTGTATGTGTTGTTTTTAAACTAATAAAATCAATCGGGTTATATCGAATAAACACTCACATGATTTAATTTTTTTCCACTAAAAAAATAAACATAAACAACATTTAAATATTTTTTTTACATTCAAGAAAATTTTAACTTAAACCAAAGCATAACAAGAGTGAATAATCTAGTTTATTTTATAGTTATTTTGGGAGGCTAGAAAATTCTGCTAGATGTGCAGAGTGCAGACTATTTCCTTAATATTAATTACTGATCACAAAGATCACTTTATGTCCAGTCATAAGCTGCTAGAATTTGAACCGCCATGGTTTATAATTATTTTTGGAGATCTGAAAGTATGAATCCTTACCAGTTGCAGTGACAAACTACTGTTTATTGGGAGAAATGGCAAATTAGAGAGCTAGCCATATTTACTTGAATGATTCTTGAACTTTTCTTGGGCCATCTGAGACAGCCTATGATAGATTTCCAAAAATTTATTTATGCGGCCTTCTGTCTCAAAGAATTTGGCAAGAAACGATCGGTAGAATTTTATAAAAATTTTACTTTTTAAAATTTAATTTATAGTTTAATAGATGTTATTAAACTGGCTGGATTCATCAACTTAGAATCTAGTTAAATTCATCAATTTATAAAAAATCTAGTTCTCGTCTAAAACTTGGCTTAAACTAGGTTAAAAAAATTAAATAAAAATTGATCTAGTTAAATAAAAAATCCGGTAAATTAACTCGTAATTCAATCATCTTCGTAATTCAATCATCTTAATTAAAATTTAATTTGATTGTTAAAGTTGTTTTTCTTAAAGCAATGACATTTTTTTTTTTAAATTGTGAAATAATTCACCCGAGTAAAATGACATTTTATTTTCTTTTTAAAATTTTTTAGATAGTGAAATAATTCCCTAGTAAACTTTGATTTAAACTTGAACTTGAAGATCTTGAAATAGTTAACTTGAAGTTAATAATTAGTACTCTCATTCAATTTTCTATTATAATCATTGCACATGTAACTGTTTTTATTGTATAAAGGCTAATTTATTTTTATATTTTAAAAATATTTTTTTTAAAAATAATTTTTTTAATTTTTTTATTTCAAATTAATTGTTCTTTGATAATTTCATATTATTTTAATATATTAATATCAAAAATAAATTTTAAAAAATAAAAAATATTATTTCGATACAACACAGTCGCGATACTCTCAATCATACAAAGTATTTTGTCAAAAAACTTTACATGAAATCAAGACAACACACAAGCAATTCATTCTATCAATCTGGAATTGCATTACAAAAACGTGAAAAATAAACAAATTCTGGAGCTAACTCAGAATCTATTATTATAAGTAATTAATTATACATGCATCAGCCAGCGTTAATTTGATTCCAATCACACCTTAGAATCCAACCTCTGTGCTTCTTTTCCTGCGCCATCCTTCAGCACAGCTCGGGCTGGAAGGACTTTCTTGAAGATGGATAAGAAACAATTCACTTCGAGATCAAGCTCATCATCATCATCCATCTTAGACTTCTTCTCATCCATTCTCTTCAATTTATCGTTGTGTAAACTTCGCAACACATATGCTTCAGCTAGACAGTACCCATGAGTTGCCATGGCCTAAGAAAATGTTCCAGGCGTCTTTGTTGAGAGACCAGTGGAAACGAACTAGGGTGATGATGAGCTGAGAGGCTTTGTTTGGGTCATTTTATAAGGGTCTTTTGGCTTGGGGAGGAAGGAAGTCGTGTGCTGTTTAGTGGTTCAAATGGAATTATTGTAAGCCTTGAAAGTGAAATATTTGTAATCTTTTGGTGGACAATGCCATGGCAGCGTAGAAACTTTGTGGAAATGGACAATAAAAAAAACAGGGGATGTAAGAAACCCTTGTGTTTAATTATTGGTGATTACGTGTGCCTTGGTGACCAAGTGACTAGCTAAGTAATTATTTCCAACACACCCTTGGACTTGTATGTGTTATACATACTTAATACATGAACTCCTAACCAATCACCGAAGGTAACCTCAACTTATAATTACTCTGTTTTAGAGAAAGCTGCCAACTCTTGGTGAAGCCGTCTTCTAGGAAAGATTGCTTGCATTCTGATGAAGTTGGACTGGGCTTTCCACGATTGCAATCTTGTGCTCCAAGCTCTAGAATGCTCTAGAATGCAATCTTGGGCTTCTTCTAGGTTTATAATTCCATTATAGTCGTTCAAATTGGCCATGACACAATCATTGAAGAAATGAGTGTATAGCACTTGAAGATAAAATGGAGAATCTTTCATTTTGTAGGGGTGATCGTCGTTTGTTCTTTGAAGATCATGCAATTATTTATCTCGTCTTGCATCTTGATCTTTTTTGACAAGGAGCTTGCGTGCGAGATCAAGAGGAAGATTAATAACACAAGCCACTTATGTGAATATGACTTGCTAAGGAATGCTGTTTATAGCAAGATAAACTCCTTGAGAGAGTTGGAGTAGGAATGTTCTTGTGCCTACTACTTTGCATGTTGTGCTATCTTATTCCTTAAAGGAACTGAAGTTGTTTTTGTATAATTCGTAAAGCTAGATAGTTGTGTTTTTTGTGAAGGGAGTGAAAAAATCTGAAGCTGTTGTTGCATAAATACAACAACATCGTTGAGCATTTTCACCTGATAGATGATTTGTTGGAGAATTGAAGAAGTTGGAGTACCTATAATAGAAAGATTAGTTATTCTCTCATATTTTGAAGTTTTCAAGTCGTTATCTATTAAAAGAATTTTTGGTGATGAGGAGTAAAACAAGAAGGAACTAGTTTTTGTTCAATTTTTTATAGACGATGCCACTAATAAAGCCATAAAAACTTTAGAATTGGATTGAGTTTTTTGAGACCGCGATCTTGGATTGGTGGAGTGATGGGCTTGGTCATAAGTCTCGTGAGAACTTCAATTGTCTAAATATTTACTTAATAACCCGAGATATTTATAAACCTTACTTCTATAATCTTACTTATGGAGTGTGATGTAATAATAAAAGAAATCTAAAAATTTAAGTTGTAGATTGTTAAGTATTGCCATAACATTGATAAAAAAAATTAGTAGTTATTGGTTGTGGTGGCTCGCTGTTTTAATGGTGGAGAAGTGGGTGAGGAGCAAGTTCTCTTTCAGGTGACATGCGGGTAACCATGGACGGGAAATGAGGTGCCTTGCTCTACACAGAGAATTTTGCGTGTGTTAGTGGATGGTTTGTGATATTGTTAAAACTTTTTATAATTAAAAATAAGGTTGGTACTTGGGTTGAGACCCAAATAACATGGTGGAAAACCCATTTGGGCTTTGTGAGAGTGAGCCCGTTTATAGGATTTGTAAATATGTGTTGTTAACCCAAGTACTTTCAATTTTAATATATATAAGTTGGATTTATGAAATTATTATTTTATATTTATAGTAATGTTAGATCTTATCTTGTATTGGTGTAAATATTTTACATGACATATGATTGGTTAATTATTTATTTTATTCTTAAATATATTTGGATAAATGATTTAATAACTAAATAAATCTTAATTTAATTATATATTATCTTCTTGGCCATAAGTATTTTTTTTTATGATGAGTATAAAAAATATTTTTTTAATTATTTTTTTATTGGTGAAGAAGTTGCTATTTTAAATTATTTAAAATAAAAATAAAATATTCTTAATACTCATATAAAATTTTCAATCCCAACATCACTAGCTTTTAGCCAGACCAAAGCTAGTGATGTTGGGATTGAAGTTGGTCTCTAGCAGGTTTTTATATGGTTTGGTATCAAAATTGAGATCAGATATTTTCATGTCTACTACTTAAGGCCAGTTATTAAACTCTCCTGACCACAATTTGGACAAGCACAAGTGGCTAGAATTTCAGTTCGAAACTCAATTTTAGACCCGGTGTTAACCGAGTCAGTTTTTTAATTTATACCAGTTTGTTTTAATGTAAAAAAAACACGTTGAATAATTTTGTATATTTTTTTTTATTATATTTTGATGTTTAAGATTTGATATTTATTATTATGATTTTTCTTTTTTACTTTTCTCCTTGAATCTTTTATGAAAGTTTTATTGTTTTTGATTTCACCATTCAATCTAAGTTTATAATATTGGCAGTAGTTTATCTTCTGCATTGAATTGTTATTTTTTTCCTGTTTTATTTGTTGTTAATATTATAATTTTTTAATGATAATATTAAATTAATCAGGTTTATTAAATTCATTAGAGCCAATTATCTGTATATTATATATTTTTTAATTTTTAAAAAATATTTATCTCCTTTTAATATTTTTATTCTAAGAAAAAATATATCGCAAGTCACCTAGCGTAACTAGTTTTAGAGGGTACTCAGCAGTATGGTAGCGGTTGCTTTTCAAATAACTTTTTGTGTTGAAATACATATCAATGATTTTTTTTATTTTTTAAAAATTATTTTTATATTAACATATCAAAATGATACCAAATATACAAACTATATTAAATTTTAACACAATAAAAAAATTAAATTTTTTAAAAATACGGTTTTACCGCGTTCCCAAAGATGATGACTATGAACATATCATCTTATACCATCTTATGTCACATACTCATTTAAAGCTTGACACATGTAAGATTCACTCTGATGCAACCTCTGGTCAATTATTTTATGTTTAGTGCTTTGTGACATCAACAATGTCATGTTACTGATTGAAACATTGGTCCACTACCTTTAATTTCTTTCATGGCAAGACTTTTCCCCCATGCGCCCTCAGGTCAATGACGAAGAATTGTAGGGTTCTTGGTTATTTCTTCTGGTCGAGAAGTCTGTGCCGTGTAACAATCTATTCATCTCGTTGTTGATCAACAAGAAAGGAACTTGATAGAAATAGACCCTTGAGATTACTATCCTATCCATCAAAATCCTTCTATCCTCCCTGCAATTCCTTCAAAATTATGTGTTACATTGATTTTCTTCTCAATTGAAGTAAGTTAGACTGGATTGCCTAAATATGATGAATTAATAAAGCGTTGGATTTGCAAAATTATTTACACAGTTTAATTTGTTGATTTGATACATCTTCAAACTGTGAATTAACACTGCATTAGTAACCAAGAACTTAGAAGGTGAATTGACAGAAAAGAAGAAGAAGCTAGTACTAGACCACTAACTTTACACATAATCCACGAACCTAACTCACAGGTCACAACAATTTCCTTCATTATTGCTCACTAA
>Ga0325401_1000462_pt1 | contig 29170 bp, 17 predicted proteins | sample PopdelMetagenome_FD_205666 | JGI IMG/M metagenome (GOLD analysis project Ga0325401, IMG submission 205666) | Populus deltoides microbial communities from Bellville, Georgia, United States - Xylem-PdKOR-R2 | ecosystem: Host-associated > Plants > Phyllosphere > Stem > Wood/Secondary xylem | place...
GTTTTGCAGATAAAAGCGTGGTGGAGATTAATGTGCATGACCTTTGAAATATATTTATATAGACTTTTCAAGTCAACTAAGCATTCATTATTGTAAGTAGTGCATCATCTAGCTATATCGATCGCCTCCTGATGTATTTATTTTCCTAATTTTGATGGCTATCATGTCGCCACTCATTTCTTTATCCTCTAAACTTTCCCAGAAACAACCAAGCTCACTTTACTAATTACACAACTCAATTTATCCTCTACTGTTTCCTCTTTGCCAAAATGAACCACCCAGTTTTTTCGCTATCTCCTTCCCCTTCAGTTTTTGTTATTGTATTGTTGCTCTTCGTTCAGGTTCCTTCATCTGTCAGCAACAGTGCCCTGTTCGCTGACTGTGCCAATAAGTTTGTGTGTGGGAATATTTCCGCGGATTTTCCTTTCTGGGGAACTGGCAGACCGCCTGCCTGTGGCATTCCTCAATTGGAGCTCAAGTGTGAGGATAATATCGCCAAGATGAATATTAGTCAGGCTGCATATCGTGTTCTGGACATCAATCAGGATGATGGAATTCTCAGGATTGCAAGAGAGGACTACTTGGTTGGATTGTGTCCGCCTCAATTCGTGAACAGCACCTTCAATCCGAAGGTTTTCGAGTCTGTTGAGGGTTACACAAATCTTACATTTATTTATGGTTGCATGGCTGCTCCTACAGCCATGCCTGTTCCTGGACTATTCACTTGCAAAATAAACGCGGTAAATTATCAAAGTGGTTATATCCAAGCAGGAGCTACTGGTCCAGGGGAATGTTATGGTAGTGTCTTTGTGCCAATTTCTATTACAGATTTGTCACCAGTCGTTATTATGCCAGATTTGGAACAAAGCTTGAAAGAAGGATTCGAGGTAAGATGGAAGGTCGATGGTGAGGCTTGCAGGGAATGTAACAGGTCTTCAGGAGTTTGTGGTATTGACTCTGTCACTAATCAAACAACTTGTTACTGTCCGAATCAATCAAGTGGATCAAGAACATGTGCTCTTCATGGTTCGACACCAAATGCTGATCCTGCTATTCCAGCTCGAGGTATGTACCTCAACTTCTCCTCAAATCAGTTCATGAAGTACTCCAGTCACTGCTTGATGCTTCACACACCATGGTTCCTTCCCTGTTTTATTCCTTTAATTTTATTTTAAGTATACTTGGAGTCTTGGACAGAATAAAAGAAATCTTTATCATGTTTTATCAATATGACGATGATGATCTCTTAGAACCACTTGAATAGTCTATTAGGGAGGCTCAAACTGCAGAACTAGACCATGGGAATAAGGGACAGCTTTCTGGTTAGGAAACGGTCACACCATAGTTAAATTGATGCCCCTGATGTCTTACCATACAACTAGTCGTAGGAAATCTTGATGGCATGTTCTGCAGAATTTTTTAACTGGCAGAGAAAATTACATGTGATTTTTGTCAACTAATTGATCATAGCTAAGAATTTAACTTGTCTGCTTTAAGAATTGCCTAAATTATTATTCAGTCCTCGTTTTATTAGAAAAATAATTAGTTAGTCCATCTGATTAAAAAAAAGACAATATTACATCCCTATGTTTTCATTTCCACGATATTCCAAAGTGTTTGTTAATGGATTGTTGAGTTGTCACCAAATTTTTTTTCCCAATATCACCTTTTGAATTAAAATAAATTTACCAGGTCGATCCTCTCAAGATCTAAGTCGTGGGGGTTAAATAAATTGAACTTGGTCAATCCAAGTATTTTTTTTCAAAAAAAAAACCCGGATATTATAACTATGAAATTCCCCATTTTTAACATGCATGTGAGGAGAAATGCATATTCCTTGACGCTGGACCGGCAAAGTACCGGACAAAAATATACAATGATGAAGGATCTGTAAATTTTTATGCCAGTAGTTGTTAATTGTAAAAACAAGTTTGATAGTTGGAGGGCTTGTAATAGTTATTAACTAGTTTCTTTGTATCGGATCAAAATGTTTTTGAATATAAAAAAAAACTCAAGCCACATCGAAGTGACATTGTTATTAGTGCGGTTGGCTTTTTTTTTCTTAGCCTTTTTTTTTATTTTTTTTTGCTATATGTTTTTTTTTTAGTTCATCAGTTAAAATAAAAAAAAATTTCAATTTTATTCTTTATTATTAGATTGATGACACATTACTTTTTGCAGTTTTCATCATAAAATAAAATAAATTAATTAATTAATTAAGTTAAGTTTATAATCTTGATCACGAGTTTGACATGTTGACTAAACATTAATAAAAAAAAAAGTCGAGTTTAGGAGTTTTTGGCACTTTTTTTATATATACTTTGATTTTTGTTTTTTGTCAATTTTATTATTTAATGTAGGGTTTTTATTGAATTTAGTATTGGGTTAATGATAAATTAATCTTGATATTTTCTATCATATAATAAAATAAAAATTAATTCGACCCAATGGAATCCATAACTCAGGTTACAGGGTTGACAAGCCATCTTTTGGTTTTTTTTTTTTTGCTAATTCCATCATTTAATGTAGGGTTTTTATTGAACTCAGTATTGGGTTAATGATAAATTAATCTTGATATTTTCTATCAAATAATAAAATAAAAATTAATTCGATCCAATGGAGTTCATAACTCAGGTTACGATGTTGATAAGCTAACTAAATATTAATAAAAGAATTTGAATAAGAACTTTTTCAAGTTTAAATCATTATCATCATAAAGTTTTGAATAATCTAAATGTGGGTTTTAATTTTTCAAAAAATTTGTGTTTAACCCACCATGAAAGTACAGGTAGATAAACTAGTAGTAACCATATCGATGTAGCATAGGTTCATTTTTTAGCTTTACGGTCTTATTTTGTATGTAAATTAAAACTTGCAATCTCATGTTAATATTTAAACTTTATGCTTTATAAAAAACAATGAACTTTTTATTTTTCAAGGATGTAATTCGATTATACATGAAGTGAGGGGAGGAGAAGTAGATATTTTGACAGTAAAATATAATAACGTCAACTTTAATGTAGTTTTAGTTTGAATGTACAAGGTTACATATTAATAATTCAACCTCTAAATGAAGATATTGTGTCATATATATGCCATATAAATAAATCTATTAATTAACATTATTTGATGTCCTGTTCCAGAATCTTCTTGGAGTCGTGGGCGACTACATATTGCTGTAGGTAAATATTATCATAAGAAATCCAATTTTCTCGTTTGATGATGATGGTATTGATGAAGATGCATGTTAAATTATAGGCATATCAGCAGCTGTGGCAGTGATAATAACTTTTTCCGTAATTACAATATGTCTCATTAGAAAAAAAGGTTCATTTAGTGCCGTCATAGCAAAGATCATCAGGCCGAAGAATTCGCAGCATGTTGACAGTGTTGAAACATATATGATGGACTGCCATTCTCTTACTCCATAGCGTTATTCATATTCAGATATCAAGAAAATGACCAGCTCATTCGCCAATATACCAGGTCAGGGGGGATTTGGTAATGTATACAGAGGACAGTAACCAGAGGGTTGTCTCGTGGCTGTAAAAGTTCTAAAAGAGTCCAAAGGTGATGGAGAAGAGTTCATGAATGAAGTTGCAAGCATCAGTAGAACTTCCCACGTGAATGTAGTTACCCTCTTGAGTTTCTGCTACGAGAGGAATAAAAGAGCTTTGATTTATGAATTCATGCCCAATGGATCTTTAGATAGCTTTATATCTGTTAAAGGATCCCCACATACAAACTGTCGTTTAGAATGGAAAAAATTATATGAAATTGCAGTTGGTATTGCTAGAGGTTTGGAGTACTTGCATAGAGGTTGTAACACTCGGATTGTGCATTTTGACATGAAGCCTCACAACATTCTTCTTGATGACGAATTTTGTCCAAAGATCTCAGATTTTGGTCTCGCGAAGCTATGCCAGAGCAAAGTAAGTAAGATTTCGATGATAGGTGCACGAGGGACTGTTGGTTACATAGCACCTGAAGTATTCTGCAGATCTTTTGGAGGAGTAACTTACAAGTCTGATGTGTATAGCTATGGAATGATGGTTCTTGAAATGGTCGGACAAAGTAAAGACTTTGATATGGGATCGTTGGAAACCAACGAGATGTATTTCCCGGATTGGTTTTATATGTATCTTGAACCGGGAAAGATTTCAACACTTCATGGAGGTATAACGGAAGAGGAAGAAGCGATTGTTGAAAAGATGATCTTAGTGGGTTTGTGGTGCATCCAAACCATTCCATCACATAGACCATCAATGACAAAGGTGGTAGAGATGTTTGAAGGCAGTCTTCAGTCTTTGCGAAGTCCACCGAGACCTTCCTTTTCTTTTCCTAGAAGGTCCGCTCAAGATCACTCTTCCACTGTATCATCACTGCCTTGCGTGTCGTCCCGGGGGGGGGGGGGGGGGGGGGGGGGAAAACACATTGTCTGCAGATGAAAGTGACTTGTAACTGGAAATTGCAAATTTTATTTAGCCTGATAAAAATAAAAATAAAAAAAACAAACCGGCATTTGTTCTTTGTCTAAGTGCTGCTCTTGGTTGAATTAATTTTTCTATGATATAGCTCATGTACGGGAGGAAACTCTCTCAGTGCTGGTAAGAGACACTATCCTCTCTCCTTTTTTTTCTTGTCCATGATGTTAACAAATTCTAGTATGTACTTGATGTTCAACATGTGGGAAGTGTAGAATTGATCTGTTCCTGCTTGTCATTGTTTACAATTTCAAAGGGTAGACAAGACTCAGAGGTTGAGCTTATTATTACTTGTGGTTAATGTCATCAATGCTTCATTGCATTTTTTCTTAGTGAACTTCTATGTATTTCTTACTCGTATTCTTATTTTGCTTGAGCAGCTGAATTAAAATGGAATTGTCTAACTTCGAAAATTTACCAGAAAACTTCAGGAAACTGAACATAAATCTTCTACTCTTCATCAACAAGTTTCCCGTAGTCATTCCTGTGAAGAACTGGTGCCTGTGTATGTTGGTAGGGAGCATAGATGGAAGGTCTTCAAAGGCTTGTGAAGATCTTTCAGCTGTGTCTATAGGGTTCAGAAGGGGTCGTTCATGATGAAGGCAGTTCGAGCTTTCAGAATGATCCAGCATCTCATAGCAGCCTGTGACAGCAGGTGGAAGAATGGTCGGAAAATGGAAGGCTTCTAATTTTCCTCCTAAGAAAACTACAGAGACCTTTAGGTTACCAATCTGGTCATGAAATGAATATGAGATGCTCTAGGTTTTCTTCTACTAGTAGCTTGCCACTATGGAGCTTCTCACCCTATAAATAGCCACACTACGTATTTGGTAACCATTTTATAATACTATGTGATGAGTGGCCTTTTAATGTATACTTGGTTATGACTAAAAAAAAGGTCAATTTACTCTAACACCTGCAAATTGTCCCCGTAGTCTCTCTTTATCTGTGAAAATGCAATCCCAGTTCTTTCCAGCCATGTCTTTGTTCATCATAATCACAACAATAACCTTTGTCTTTGTTCATCTCTTACCCGTCACTGTTTATAGCTTCAAAGTAATTTAGACAAGAAGACCTGGAGTTTAAGCTTTATTATCACTTATGATCAATGCATATATCAGCGAGAATAATTTAGTTTTCATATAATTTAATTCCTGTCATAGATCTGATATTCTGTTCTGCTGCATCTGTGCGAATCCTCACTTTTTTTTGGCCTCTACTGTAAATGCTGCATTTCTACAGTTAATCCGTCACTGCATATCTGCCATTCTGTTATCTCAAGGCTGTTTTTATGCAAGTTCGCAATTCTCTTCTGCAATAATCCAAGTCTTGTAATTTATGCAACTATAACCTTTTTTGCTATTTTTTTTTTTTAAATCAAAGAACTTCCTTAACGTGGTTGAAATTGTGTATTAGACCTGTCGAGAACTAATATGTAATGAATTCTTTCCATTAAAAATAAAAACTTTGTCAGGATTCCATGAATGACGTTTGGATAAATGAAAGAAACACAAGTAGTACCAAGAACAAATAAAAAAGGTTAGCTGCCAGGCTCAGCAGCATTAGAAAAGAGAGTAATCTGCGTGTTTATAGCAGTAATATCATTTAAGATGAGTAAAACCCAAGATATAAAAAAAAAAAAAAAAAAAAAAGAGAGAGCAGCACAGAGTAGCATCAGTGAGAAAGGAAATACAGCAAAAACGTAAACAGTGAAGAATCAAGCAAGCCGACTTAGTTGCAGCAATAACAGGTTCTTAAGTAACTGCTTCATGTGTCAGGTAAATTTGGAGAACCAAATCATTAAGTTTTCCGTGTTTCGTGTCATTTGATAAGATGACACCAGAAAGAGACTTTTCTTTTTTCCACCAGGAGCAATACCAAGTGGCTCTGATAGCATCATCCATGCCATTAGCAGAATTGTACTTTAATCAAGTCAATTCTTACATAAAAACTAACATTTTCTTGTTCTTCTTTTGACTGAATATTTAAGGATTGTTGACCTGAATTCTGATCAGGTGGCTGGTTTGAATCCATTGCTTGCACACAACGCCAATGTATGAGCTCTCATATTAAAATTTGTTTTTTAAGTGAATTTGTGGAGATTTTTATTGTTTGATTCGTTCTATCGTCTTACCACGAATTCCATCAATAAACTATCTGCTACGCTTGAAGTCAACGAAGGAAGAGTGATTTTTCCTTCCCGGTAAATTGGTGAGCAAAAGTTCTAGGATAGGAATGGCAAGACAGAAATCTGAGTTGTCAAATTGAATGAAAAGAACATTTTGCTTTACACTTGGAATTCGGTAGACCAGTTAGAATTGAGCAACCGGTTAAATTAAATAATTTGGTCCATCAGCTCAGAAAACGATGGACCAATTAAGTCGGTAAAACTATGTTTAGTGTTCAAATTATGACTTCCTTTGAGTAGTTTAATTACTCGTTTGTCTAGAACTTGAGATCTATAAATAGGCTTGGTATAGTCGCATTGATAGTTATTTATTAAAGAATAGATTTGTAAAATGTCCACATAAATAGTATATTTATGTAAAGATAAAAGAAAGTGATAACACTCTTATTGTATGTTTGTATGTGGATACCATGATCTTTACAGGAAATAATCCAAAGATGTTTGGAGACTTCAAGTAAGCAATGATCAAGAAACTTGAGATGGCGGATGTTGGTCTTATAACATACTACTTAAGAATTGAGATCAAGTAAGGAGAAAATGGAATCTTTGTGAATCAAAAGAAGTTTGCAAAAAAGATTCTTAAGAAATTCAAAATGGAGGATTGTGCAAAAGTAAATATTTCAATTGAATATAAAGTGAAAATGTCAAAGAATAATGAAGGAGGGAATATAAACACTACAACTTCAAGAACCTAGTTGGGAGTTTGAGATACTTGACATGCGCTCTTCCAGATATTCTCTTTGGAGTAGAATTTATAAGCAAATTCATGGAGACATTAACTATAACACATTTCAAAGCATTGAAGAGAATCCTTTAGTATATCAAAGGTATTGTTGATTTTGGCTTGTTCTATGGATACTCTTAACAACTTTGAACTTGTGGATTATAGTAATAGTGATTGGTCTGGAGATATGGATGATAGAAAGAGAACTACATGTTTTGTTTTCTACATGGAAGACACAACATTTACATGGAGTTTAAAAAATCAACCTATAGTCACATTATCAACTTGTGAAGCTAAATATGTAGGTACTACAGCATGTATTGTCATTTTATATGGCTAAGAAGATTATTGAAAGAGTTGCGAATACCACAAGAAAAGCCTATGGAAATATATGTAGATAACTCGGCAACCATTACTTTAGCTAAGAATCAAGTATTTCATGACAGAAATTAAGTATATTGACACAAAATTTCATTGCCTATAAAATTGCATTATAAACAAGAAAGTTAAAGTTAAGTATGTAAAGACTCAAGATCAACTCACATATATTATTACAAAGCTACTCAAATATGATATTTTTATCAAGATGAAAAACATGTTGAGAGTTATAAAGAAATTAAGTTTAAAAAGGGATGTTGAAAGTAAACTAGATTTCTAAAAAAATAAGTTAAAAAGGTTGACCACTTGGGAACTAGTCAACTGATTGGAATAAAATAACCAGTTAAATTAAATGAATTGGTCGACCGATTCAGAAAATAATCGAATGGTTAAATCGACGAAACTATGTTTCTTATTCAGATTAGGATTTCATTTGAGTAGTTTAATTCATTATTTACCTAGAATTTGAGTTCTATAAATAAACTTGTAATTAAAAATATATTTAATAAATATAAAAAGAAACCCACAACAGAAAAACACTTAATAAAATTATCTTATTGCATTGATCCCGTTTCTACCCCACTAATTTTCTTTCAACACTCCAAACGATCTCTTTACCTATCATACTCGCAATTACCATAATCACAAGTCACATGCCAATATGAATCTGGCTACCTGATGAGAGACATCTAAACTGAAGCAGTTCATTTGAATGTGGAAACATTCAGGGCATTACCCCTCCTTTCTGGGGAATGGACCACCCGGCATACTCTGGCCATCCAGGATTTCACCTTGATTTCAGCGGTGATGCCCCATTTATGAAAATTTCAGAACTTTCTTTTCGAGTGCTTAAGCTCAATAACGTGTCACGTACTCTGAAGGTTGCTAGAACAGATTACACAAAAAATGTGTGTTCTATCTTCCCTGTCAACTCCCTTTTAAATCCGGAAATTTTCAGTTATGCTCCAAAAACTATAAGAATATAACACTACTGTGGATGTCCAATAATTCCAAGTTAAATTTCACAAACTATAGGGTATTTCAATAACCATCTCAACTCAAAAATTTTAAAATGTTTCAAAAAATTATTTTATATTACTCTGTAGCAACTTGAAGTTGTGTAATATAAACACTATTCTTCCGGCATCTAGATCTGCTCTTCAGTCTATGGAGACGAGGCCAGACATAGAAAGTTTGAATTTTGCTCTCGAACAAGGATTTAAGTTGCAGTGAGCTGCAAATGATTTCTTTTGTGACGAACGTAAACATTCTGGTACTGGGCAATGTGGATACAGTACCAACCCGAACAAATTCACTTCCTATTGCCAAGATCGGCCTTATGCAACCGCTTGTGAGAAAGGTATGTGATTTCCCCATTATGTTTGTGATAGAACATTAATATTTAAAAAAAAAAACTGGTCTTAAATGATTATATTAAGTGATCTTATGAAATTTTATGGCCCTAAATTGGTTAGATCGGTTTTCATACATTGCAAAATTCAGAAATGTTTATGCCATGCCAGTTATGTTCTCACTGCAGTTTCTGATTGACCAACACATTATCATATCTTACATTTTCTATTTGTGCGAGAGAAACTTCAGGACTACTTCCTCTTGATAACGTAAGACCCTTTTTGTTAATTAACATGGTCTTGTATGTTATCTGTGAATGAGAATAAAGTATTGGATGAGCTGTCCATAAAAAGCCTTTCCTATATTCTCCTACAAGATCACCTGAAATGGAACTTTACTCAACATTTTCAACACACTGCACATTTTCATAAGTAGATAAAGGATCTTCGTAATAGATACATTTAAACTGTAACTATCTGCTTGACTTCCCATGATTTTGTGTACCAATTGTTGTTCCTATTCTTAAAGTTCAATCTCCATAAATTGTGATCTAGGGCTGCCATTTTAATGTCCTTGCTTTTCTAGTTTGAATTCATAGATAAGAAGACAAAAGAGCTTAAGCTTTACAGTATTTAAGAATATTACAGAACTCGAAAATATAATTTGTAAAGTAGAGCATCTAGAAACAATAGAGGATAGTTGGGGTGGCACAGCCAGAGAGATTAATAGTGGCAGCGTTGAATTAGAAGAACACCAGAGTTAATATATTCAGCAGAAGGAGTACGCAACACAAGGTTTTTATCGTTATAATAAGCTTCAAATCAGCATCATTTGCCTGATGTTTCTCACTATACAAATTTATTAGTCATGTGGAGAAAAGAATTCTTGTGGTTGACTATATGCATAAATAACATAAGTTTTCTATGTTTCCTTGTCATTTGCTAAGATGGCACTGGAAAAGGACTGGCTTTTATGTGTGTGTGTGTGTGTGTGTGTGTGTGTGTGTGGCTTTTTGTCAACTCAGAGCATGATCAAAATAACTAAATATAACACTGTTTATGCCATTGACATTACTATATAGTAATTGAGTAAATTATTTCCTATAATGTAACATTTTCTTCTTTTTTCTTGCTGGAAAATTTAACCAGTGTGGACGAGGAAGTTGAGGAATATTTAGACAGAACATTTTTTTTCAAACTAGACTCAAGAAAGAGTGTTTTCACAAAGCTATGCATTCTTGCTGAATTTTCTTGTCTTGATAGACAAGTAAATCATAGATAATTGAATTTGGCATGTTTCAATGCAAAAAGAAATCTGAAAGTACATTAAAGAAAATGCGAGTCTTGTGTCATTCGCATTAGAACTCCAGTGAATGAACAGGAAACTTCTTGTTGCAGACTAAGTCATATTAGTGAGTCAAGAGTCAAAAGTCAAGACATCTGATTATCTTATGTTTATGAGAAATAAAACCTGGTTAGCTCCATCTGCTCTCTCAGGATTCGAGAGTTCTATACCTGCAGCCCCTTCCCCTCACCCGTAATCTCCAGAAATGCATCCACATCTCCTTCAAACCATCTCTTTACCTCTCAGAGTAATTACCATCATCATTATTGCAACTCCAATTTCTCTATGTGAACCTGATGAGCGATATCTAAGCTGCAGCAAGTCATTTGAGTGTGGAAACATTCAGAATATAACCTATCCTTTCTGGGGAGTGAATCGTCCTCAGTACTGTGGCTACCCAGGATTTCATCTTGATTGCAGTGGTGACGCCCCAGTGATTAAAATATCGGAAGTGGCCTACCAAGTCCTAGAGATCAAAAGCATGTCTCGAGTTCATCTCATTTCAACAGAGTACACAGACAACATTTGTTCTATCCCCCCTGTCAACTCCACTTTTGATTCCGACCGTTTCAGTTATGCTTCAAATACTAAGAATATAATGCTGTACTATGGATGTCCAACGATTCCAAGTCAATTTTTACCAACTTTAGGGCTATCCTATCAGTTCAATTGCAACATAAGCAGAACTGATATGGTAGGTTACTATCTTACAAGGAACCTGAGCATGTCAGCCACTGGTAGCTTTGCTGCTAACATAAGCAGTTACCTGGAGTCATGTAATCACAGCGTTCTCATTCCAGCATATGAATCCGCTGTTCGATCAATAGAGAGCCATCCAACTGCTGCAAATTTGACAAATGCTCTTCATCGGGGTTTTTGGTTGCAGTGGACTGCAAATGATTCCTTGTGTAACAAATGCAAATTTTCTGGCGGGCAGTGTGGATACAATACCGATACTAGTAAATTCACTTGCTATTGTCAAGACCAGCCTTATGCAACTACTTGCAAGAAAGGTATGTCGTGTAACCTTTTATTTTTGTGAAAGAAGATTAACTGTCCTGATGTAGACAAAAATTGGCCCAAGCAAGATTTGTTGGATTTCTTTCCCTTATCGCAAAATTGAGAAGTGATAATGCACTATTTTCATTTCCTCTATTTTGCTGGAAAGAAAATTCATAACAATTTCCTTATTCTTTATTTAATTAAGATGACCTTATATGATATGTGATTGCATGTAAAATATAGAACAAGTCTGTACTTAAAATAAGGTTGCTTTCCCTTGCAAGTTTCCTATTTTTAACGAAGATAATTAATATTTAAGAATTTTCTTTGTTTTAAATTTCCATTTCCAGGGAAAGAGTACTTGACAAAAACCTTTTGAGTTAAGAAATTAATCAATTTGTTCTTGTTTTGGTCAATGGTTGGATTTTGCAACCAAAAGAGGTCTCTTGTTCACCTAACATTTTGGATAAGAGGGATCCTTAATAAATTGACAAGACCAGATGACCCCGTTAATATTCTACTTGGCACCTGAAATTTGATTTCAAGAAGCTGAATTTTCATGTTTTAACGTACTGCTGTAGCAGTAACAAGATACTTCTGCTCTGTCGTGCGTGACTGTAATGTGGCTTGAGAAAGTAAATGTATTTAATTCTGTCTTCTTGGGGCTACTGAGTGTTGATATGATTTGATATCTTGTCATAGATAGAAAAAGATAACTAGCACTTCAAATATAAATCATGGGTAATTTCATGCTTACTATGTCAGGAAACTGAGTTATTTGCTGTTTGTCTTGCAGAGTCTTATAGATGGGAATATAAGCTTATTAAAGGTAAGAAAACCATCAAATACCCCTCTGTTCTCCAATCATTGCATGAATATTTTATGACATGCTGTGAATATCTATGCTTCTTGTTAGCACATAACATACAACTCACATGAATCAACTGTGATCTTCTTATTTCAGTTGTAACGTTAGCTATGTACACGATGATAGCAGTCACTATCATTGTGCTATGCTCTAGAAGAGGATTATCTGGAGGCCGGATGACTAGCTTTTGGAGGCAGAATGCTCAACATAATCTAAATATTGAAACGATCATTATGAACTCGCATTCTCTTACTCCAAAACGCTATACATATTCAGAAATTAAGAAAATGACCAACTCATTCGTGGATAAACTAGGTCAAGGCGGATTTGGAGGTGTATACAAAGGAGAGTTACCGGATGGCCGTCCTGTGGCAGTAAAAGTCCTGAAGAATTCCAAAGGTGATGGAGAAGAGTTTGTTAATGAAGTTGTGAGTATTAGTAGAACTTCTCACGTAAATATAGTTACCCTTTTGGGGTTTTGCTTTGAAAGGACTAAAAGAGCTTTGATCTATGAATACATGCCGAATGGATCTCTAGACAAGTTCATATATCGTCAGACCTCTCTTCATGGAAACCATAATTTACAATGGGAAAAATTATATGAAATTGCTGTCGGCATTGGTAGAGGTCTTGAGTACTTGCATAGAGGTTGTAACACTAGGATTGTTCATTTTGACATAAAACCTCACAACATTCTCTTAGACACAGATTTCTGTCCAAAAATATCTGATTTTGGTCTGGCAAAGCTATGCAAGAGAGAAGAAAGTATGGTTTCAATGACAGGTGCAAGAGGGACTGCAGGGTATATAGCTCCAGAAGTATTCTGCAAAAACTTTGGAGGAGTTTCTTACAAGTCTGATGTGTATAGTTACGGGATGATGGTTCTTGAAATGGTTGGAGGAAAAAGAAACATTGATATCGGAGAATCTCAAAGTAGTGAAATATTCCTTCCAAATTGTATGTATGAATTAGAAGAGGTGTCTAGTCTCCATGGTGTTATAACAGATGAAACAGAAGAGACGATAAAAAAGATGGTTACGGTGGGTTTGTGGTGTGTTCAAACCAATCCATTAGATAGACCATCAATGACAAAGGTGGTGGAGATGTTAGAAGGCAGTCTTCAATTCTTGCAAACTCCACCTAAGCCTTTCCTGTATTCTCCGACAACATCACTGGAAACGAACCTCACCGCATCAACCTCAAGAGCATGTGCATTGTCACAAAAGGAAAGTGGCATGGCTGCCATTAGTTAAAGAAGCTTCATAACAGGTACCCTAATCATGTTGTAAACCATCACTTGATTTCCAATGATTAAGTCAATCATTATTGACTCTTGCTTAAAATTTAATATGCTGGAAGTGTGGGCTTGATCTGTCACTTTACTGGTCAACACTGGTCCACATAGAAAAGAAGACAGATTTTAATGTTTTCTGCGAAAAACATTTTCCAGAATCCTTCAACATAATACTTTGGTTATATTTTTTATCATTGTAAAGCTTTTTTGATGTACTTGTGATAGTATAATCTTATGCCACTCAGTGTATCAAATTGAGAGTTTATAACATTTACATGTATTTTGCTGTTAATTACCTGATGCTACTCAAGTGGTCAGCAAGTTCACAGGAAATTCAAATTCAAGTTTATTTTCTTCATCATCTTTTTCTTACTGATTCTTGACTTTGCAAATTCAGATCCCTGATCCGTTGACGCCTGAATTGACTCTTTTGGCTTTTTGCACTTGGTTTTCAGTAAATAGCAGCTTGGAGATGGCCATGTCCTTTATAACCTTAATGATTTTGAATTTTTTATCTGAATTTACTTTATAAGCTTTTTTGGATCATGGAAACCAAGTGCAAAAAGCCAAGTGACTCTGTTGGCTTGCTTTTTATTCTTCTGGAGTCGTTACAAAAATCATCAAGGGAAAGTAGTACAACCTTTGGAGATGGCCATGTCCTTTCTAGTATGCCACGTACAAGAATGTTGTTGCTCACTTATCATATCCCCTACAAGATACATTTCTTTGGTAGAATTTGCTGCACAGTTTATTTAATCTAAGGGCTTGATCCAGCTTAACTTATTCATGTATAATTTATTTATTTTTCTTTCTTTTTTGTTGATGAATACAAAATGAAATTCCAATAATGCAGAGATACAAAACAGATCGCAAAATGGCGTAATTAACAAACTGAGACATAACAAAACAACCAGAACTTTATGAAACATTTATGCATGTTTCTCCAAAAGGACCAAACTAAATAATCGGCCACATTAAAGAATAAGAATCAAAGAACAAGAATGATGGAATTTTCGAAAGAAGGATCACTAAAAACTTTAATCCAAAGTTTTATTACTGGATAATTATTTTCTAGTAATTTACAGGGATTACAACCTCTTGAAAAAGCCTTAAACCAACCTCTATAAAATAGGAAAATCATAATTCAAAATTTCAAAAAAAAAAGAAAAAGAAAAACAGCATAAAATTAAACTAGAAATCCAAAATAAATAAATAAATAACAAAATTAGCTCTAAGAACATATATTAAACCAACCCTTGTAGAACTAAGTATGTAGAACCTCCTGACCAAATTTGAGAGCTAGTCGTTTCACAAGATCTAGCCTCATTTAAGCTTAGTTTTATCTCATTAGTCCATAAACGAGTCTAGCGGGCTTCCTACGTGATTTAGCTGCGGCAGATTCGCAACTTAACTGTTGCAATGACTGTTCATGACCATCAGATCCTTCAAACCTGCCTCCATCAAACAATACGCAAAAATACTCAAAAATGAAAACTTTGATTCCGAAGCAACTAGCAGAGTCAAACCTGAAAGCTGCCTTTGCTAAGAATATTTTTCTAGCTAAGTTCTTCAACTCTCCTTAGCCTGCGTTCCTGTTAGTACATAATGTGTAATTTAGTTTTTTTAACTAGTTAAGATGTGTTAACGGCATCCAAAAATAATCAAGGGACTGATTTATCTTCTTGAAATCCTAGCATTGGCTGTAACCTCTTAGCTGACAAGAAAAAATAAAAGATGAAATGAAAATCCCATCCTCTTCAAAACCAAATAAACCTTAGAGAGTCTCTAGATTGTTCATTTCTATCGCTTTATCTATCCAATTCCCTCAATGAGTCATCATCTCAGTTTCCTCCTCATTCTCTCATCTGTCACGGCCAATGATGTTGCTGTCATGCTGAAACTAGCTAATTCCCTGAACCCCTTGCCATCAGGCTGTTCCAATGTGTCCTCCAAAGGCTTCTGCACCAACTGGATTGGTGTGCAATGTGATACCTCTGGTAGTCCTCCAAAGGGTTCTGCACTCCTCCAAAGGCTTCTGCACCAACTGGATTGGTGTGCAATGTGATACCTCTGGTAAAGACTCCTCAATAAACCTCTCTGGCACCCTGCCTTCAGAGTTGTCTAAATTGACTCTTCGCATTTACTGAGGATATGGCATAGGCTGCAATGAAAGGCAAGTTTTCTTAACAGCTGATGCCATCAATGAATGCACATCACATATTTTGGCCTCAACTTCAAACAATCTAGCTTACCATTTCATTGTTCCATATCAATTTGTTAATGAAACAAGCCATCAGTTCAGGAGATTGTACCCAGATCTCTTAAACAAGAGTATCGTAAAGCATTACATGAGTTAACAAGCAAATCAACCTAACTTGTCTATAAGATCTGACTAAGCTACAAGTCAAATGGTGATGCATACGTGTAAATATTAGGGCATTGACCATCACAATTGAGCAGAAAATTTAAGTTTGTAGACTTCATTAACAAACTTCCAAGTTGCCAAGAAAGTTTACCAGGATTTTTCTAGTATGATATTGAAGTGGGGAAGTCCTCCCTATCGAAAATCTTCACTGCACTCCCTTATATCATGAGGAATCACTATGTGATCCACTATTAGCTCATAGTGTATCACTTTTAAGATGTTTTTCCTTGGATCTATGAAGCTCTGCCTGCAAAATTCGTCAGTAGACAATTGGTTCGGTCAAAATATGAGGCCATTTCATTCTACCTCTGTTTCATATTTTTTAAGGATCTGTCTTCGTGGAAGATAAGACCAAGCTCCTGACAAACCATTTTAAGCTGATCCAGTAGAATGATTGAAGAAATATTCGTAGGAAGAGGAAGGATAAAAATATACCAGTTTGAGTTTCAAATCTGAGATCACACGCTCTCTCTGATTTGCAAAAAACTTCAACGACTGGGAGCCACCACGAATGCACCCATAAAAGAGAAAGAGAAGAACAAGGAGAGGAAAGAAGAGAATCAGGCTCAAATTCATCTAGTAAGAAATGACGGTGCAGGTTGGTGCAAAGCTAACGGAAAAACAAATGCAAGTGACATATTAGCAAGATGATAAGAGTTTTACTTACCCCAACTCTCTGAATTAGAAGAGATCTCTTTAATGCTTCTCTTTTGGTTAAAAGATTCTTCTTTAGAAGCCTTAGAGGGCGTTTGTAATTTTTTCCACGGTAAATAATTATGGCATGACCTTCTTTTAGCTTGTCCACTGAAACTAGGATCCCATCACTTTCTGCTTCAAGCAATGTTGCAGTGTGAATGACCTGGGAAAACACTCTCTGCATTGTAATCACCTTCACCACTTCTCTGTGCTTCCAGTGCTGATGCAGACCTTCCATAACACCCTCAAAGACCCCACGCCTCCCTGAACCCACCATCAAAACAAAAAAATCTGAACCACACCCACACACAGATACAGAAGGGAAGGGTAGACTAAGCAGAAAAATTAATGTTATTCATGGGTGGAAGCGTTGTAGTTCAATCCAAACGTGATTAACCAACACTTACCCCTTCCCTTTTCTGGGAGAAATTATTGCATGAGCCCGGTTCTGACATAAATGATGTGCAACCTACCATAAAATGACTCTGAGACCCACCACTTCGTGAGTGTGCATTCAAGGTGAGCCAGGCTCATGTAATAATTTCTCCTTTTCTGGACCAATGAAATCCCTACTTCATTCTTATGCAACAAAACTTGAGGAAATTCTGTTTCAGCGTATGAAAGTCAATGCTCTCACTGTGATTTCTCAAAAATGAGCTTCTTCACACAAAACACTTTTAATGGGACCAAGGTAAATTAAAGGGAGAAGGGGGAAACCAAGCAACTCATCCAGCATGCAGATCAACCAAAAAGAACAAATGAAAATAGTCGTAACCAATGACTCAAATGTTTGAATACCTAAAACTGAGAGACAACTATGCAGAAAAAATATGGCATGATAAAAAAAAGAAACAATATTTCAAACAGGGTTCATAATGATAAGCTTTTCTTTACCAAGCACTAAGCTACCACGTAGCTTCAGTCCTATCTTCCGGAAGCATTCTCTTTCCTCTTCTGTCATTATTCCTTGGTCTGCATCCCGTGGACTAGGTACCCATGCAGAATTCAACTTTGACAAGTCCCTCGCTGGCTTCTCTATCTTACTTTTAAGCTGCAAAATCCACGAGGATTATTTTCCAAACCAGCATTGCAGTGATCCTGATAAGATAATGAATTGAATCTTACAATGCGAAGCCTGTATTCTTGATTCCTCAATTCCCTCTCTAGTTTTTCCTTATAAGCTTCTAATTGAATTTCAGAGTCCCCTTTTGCCGTCTTCTGAAATTTGATTTGGAATTCCTGAAATTCATATAAAGTTCCACTTCTGCTTGTGTTGGTTGGTCCGCCAGGCATATAAGAAGTTTCAATTGCTTTCATTCTTGCACCTTCTTCATTGGTTTGGCATTTTCTAAGTGCAATTTCTCTGTCCACTATTACATTTGCAACTTGGCCAGGAAGAAAGTCTTTGCCTCTATAAAGTATTATAAAGAACTTATTCCGAAGCAGCAGCACTCCTCCAGTGAGACTCTGCGTATACAACATCAACATTAGAAAAATCTATCTCTGAGATGTCATTTATAGATAAGTGTGCCAAGTGCATGTTCAAGGCAACACTAGTAAGTGTGCCCGGTTGGGCACGGGTCAATATGTAACTCCTCGGACATCAAGCTTTTGAATTAATGATTCAAATAATATGGGTGATCCACTTTACTCAGATCACTATATCAGTGTCCTGGCAACAAATGATACCAGAAGATGTGGTGCTTAAATCAGAATGACTTTCAACTGAATACAATCAGAAATGGTCCACCTTGCTCAAAAATCCAGGCTACCAAAGCTCCATACAGACATAAAATAAACAAATAATAATTCAGCAAATCAGTAAGTATGATATATGTTGCTTCTCGGTATCGAACTTGCCTTAAGCTCATCTGCCATTTGCTTATTGTTGGTATTTGGAACTCCCCACTTCACAGCAATTTTAGCTATAATAGTCTTTTCCCACAACTTTAAGATAGCAGCAGCTAGGCCTTGAAGTCTTCTGTTCCTCCCTACAGAAAATAAGCAAAACTTTGAAAGCCTTCATGATGCAAAACATTCCTACATGCACACAAGCCTCTAGCATAGCGCAATACATATAATGTCATGCAACATTTCAACCAAATAACTGTTCATGCCTGTCAGACCCATTTTTTCTCAATCAATTCTCAAGCACTATTTAAGAATGTTGTTTCTTAATATGATAGCATATTTCTCTTTTCTCCTTGTTTCAGTTATCTTATGCATGTGATGTGTTCGTTGTCTGTCTATACTCTGTGTATCCATATGAGTGTGTCTGCTTTTGTTCATAGGGAAAAAACGCAATCGAAAGCTTTATACAGTAAGAAAATACCAAGGACAAAATGTGTGGGTAGAGATTGAGCAAGCTTTCTCAAGTATGTCAGTTCATCATCTTTCAACTTTGATCTCATACGTGGAGGACAAAGCCTTGATGGAGACCTGAATCCTTTAACTACTTCTGGAAGCAAATCTGCATCTACTGGCAATGGCTTTCGCATCCACCAGTCAACAAAACGAGGTCCAAAGCCATCTAATAATCTATCAGTTTCTCTCTCAAACAGTGATCCATTAATTGGTTGTGTATTCAATTCTGCTTCCATTAAGATGCCAGCTGATATAGACTCTTCTTCTCCACCATTTCTGGGAAAACTTTCCTCGATTGTAGCCATATTAAAGTTTTTCTTCCCCTGATAATTGCATCCTCTATAAACAACATGAATATCTTTTCTGGTCCAAACAACCAAGCCTCCTGTCTTCATCTGTTTACAAAGGAATGAAAAGAATGCAGTTGTTGCATTTTGATTGCTCCAGGTGTACCAGCAAATTTTAAAAAAGAAAAGACAACCCATAAACAAGTAGCCTTATTTTAAAGTTGCAACAAATACAAACAAGAACATCCGAGATAGTATGCCAATCTCTACAATATGAGCAACAAATCATTCACCCATATACTAAGCAGTACAGTTTACACAGATCAATCACAAATAACCCTTTTCCAGGCAGAATTCTTACATCGGCCCAAAAAAGGGTCAATGAAGCTTTGCATAGAACATGTGCTAAAAGCAGCAAGATGAGCAATCTGAAAAGAATTATTACTGCATAGTTTAGAAATTGATCTTCTTTTCTTAGGAAAATAAGTTTAAAATTTGATCTTCTTTTTCTTATGAAAATACGGTCTTTTAAACACAAGTTCTTAATCAGGGTGGAAATCAAGCTTCTGAACAGAAATCATGTCTTTCCATGAATTACGAACACTTATCTCCAAAGTAACTTCCAAAAAAAAAATTACAAGAATCAATAAACCAGCAAAAAATGAGTACAAAAAAGTAAACCAACTAACCTCAACAATATCTCTTGCTCTATTCATATTTCTACACAAAGGCATATAGAATTTAATCATAGCCAGCTCACTCGTTTTCCAAGTCAATCGTATCTCATCAACTACACTCTGTGTCACCCCAGCTTTCTTCACCTTTACCCAAGTCCTCATCTTTGCAGCCTCTCCTCTCAATCTCTCAAGTAACTCCTTATCAAGACTCAACTCGGCCTTGCTAACCACCTTCTCTTTTTTCATTCTCCAATTCCCAACTCTCTCTTCTCTCACCCATGGCAGCTTTTTTTCCCTAAACCCCAAAACCCCATCTCCGTTAAGCTGTTTTAAACCCTCTCCAATCTCAAAACCCCCAGAATTCTCTGGGGTTTCCTTCAAGTTTTGATCTTTTTGTAGTTTTTCAATACTTCTTACAATCCTTTTATCACCGAAAACACTTAAAATCCTTTCTTTTCCGAGCTGCTTTAAACTCTCTCCACTCTCAGAAATCTCATGGATGTCCTTCAAGTTTTCATCTCTTTGCAGTCTTTCAACACTTTTAACAATCTGTATCATTGCTTTATTGCCTCTAACCCCACTTTCTTTAGCAGTCAAAGCCTTGTCATCTTTTTCAATCTTGTCATTCTTTATTGGCTTCTTGTTTTTGGGGTTTGTGAGGTTAAGGAGTTCGTGGGGTTGGAGAATGAGAGGACCCTTTATCCATGGAGGTGTTGGCACTTTAACATTGGTGGTGGCATTGGATTGCGAAATGGGGTTTGTTAACACCGCAAGTTCTTTGTTGTTGTTGTTTGCAATCATAAATGAAGGGGTTGTTATCTGGGCATTGTTTAAGGTAGTATTACCATGCTTTTTTGTTGTTGGGTTTAAGGAGGATGTGATGGGAGTGTAAGAAGAGAAAAATTTGAGACACAGAGCTGATGAAGCCATGAGTGGTTGATTCACTTGTGAGTGAGCGAGCGAGCGAGCGAGAGTGGATTTTTTTCAATAATGAGAGGATGCCGTTTTCTACAGTAAAAACACTGCTAAAAAGATTCGTCATTAAATCATTGGCTAATCAGTCGAGAGACCCCTGAGACTTTTGGTCGAATCCAACTACACCCATGAACTATTAATTTTCTGATTTTAATCCCTTAAACTATCAAGTCAAGGTAGTACACTGCCTTCTTTTGGGTCCTTCAGGTTTTTTGCATGAAAATTGAGAGGTAATAGTCATAGACGTTCAAATCACATTCTAATTAATGGGGATAATGGATGGAAGCCTAAGGAACCCTATTGCCTTGACCTTATGATTTGATGGATCAAAATCAGGAAATTAAACGTTCAGGGATCTCTCCTCCAATTAGCATAAAATATAGCTACAGTTCACAGGCTTAGAAATAAAAGAGATTAGCGCATGTATGGTCTAGATGCATAATGGAATTGGAGACTTACTTGGAAGGCTGGAATGGACTCTTCCATCACTAGTTGACATGTAGCAATGATATTTTATTTCGCTCATACAACAAAAGCATTGATTATAGGTAACGACACCGTTTGTTTATATAGGAGAAACCAGCCTAGGATTCTTGCCAAAGAGCTTCCTTCTTAAATTCAAATTTAAATTCTAAAATTTAATTAATAAATAGAAGGAAAGGAGTAGAGAGAAAATAAGAAAATTCTATTTCATTTGTTTCAGTTTCATTTGAGATTCAATAAATATATCCCACCATTTCTTGCTTTTCAATTTTCATCATAAGAAACAATAATTTAGAATCATTACAAAATGATATTTTAAAAATAAAAAAACAATATATATTATTTTTAGAAAAATATCTCAAAAATATAAAAATTCATTCCAAAATATTTATTTTTATATTTATGTTTTCAATCAAATACATTTCTATCTCCTCCATCCCATTTCGATTTCCACTCCTTCAACCAGCAACCTCCTGAACACTTTGTAATCTCAGTACATAACCCATCTTTAGTTTACAACCTGCATTAGATGGTTTTAAGTATTACATATTGTCAATAACATGATACAAATCCCATCGAACATAAATGATTATTAGTGTTATTGTTTCTTAATAGCACTAATAATTCCTGAATGGCATGATGCAAATGTATAATGGACAGAGAAGTTACCAAGCAGTGTCACTCGAACCCTCAACTCTTTCCTTTTCCTTTTTTTTTTTTCCCTGTGTGTCTGTGTTGGGAATGATCCCTTAGCTCCTTAGCTCGTTGGTTTGGTTTCAATCTAGAACAAATTAGCCAAGTACAAATCCCCCTTTCTTTCTTTTTTTGGTCTCAAAGGAAAGAAAAGGTTCGAATTTCATATACATTGGGAAAGAGGAGGAAACTAATGTCAAATTGAGCTACAGCTTGTAAAACAAATTTGACAGCATAAAACCAACCTCCTTATCACTTCATAGCTACTGCACTAGTCTCCCCATTTGAATACAAACATAAACATAGAGAAGATGGGGAAAAAATAACACTTCTGTGGCACAGTTTATTTATTGAAATTATAGGTATCCAAATACTACATGCATGCCTACTGCACCTTCTGTGCTTTCTGGCATGAATCATCCTCAGGGTCACGAAGAGTTCCCAGCATCCAATCCATCCATATGGTATAATGGCCATAATTATGCTTGTATGTAGTATGATGAATTGTGTGGTACCCAGCACCCATTATGGGCCATAGGTTGCCATGGATGCAATCATGGATGTTGGCTGTCCATACACCCTCAATGAATAAGAGGGCTATGTGTGACCTAAAATGGATTGGCACAAGAAAGAGAGCTATAACATGTGGTACAGCTTGTAGAATCCCATCCAGTGGGTGAAATGCCAGACCTGAAATAGACAATTACTTCTAGTTAGTGATCCAGATTAAAAATTCTGATTATAATGGTACATTAATAGGGATATCTCACTAAAATAAAAGTAATTCCAAGTAGTTAACGATGCTAAAATATGACTTGATTCAAATAAAAGCAATTGCTTAATGTGAAGTCAACAATACCTTCTCCTCGAGGGAAATCTTTCACTAAATCCCTCACAACCACCACGCTGAATTCTGAAATTCAGTGGTATAGAGACTAAATAAATCCCATATTCCTTAACCACGTCACCAAATGTATGGAACAAAATTTCAACATGTCGTCGAACGTATGAGACGAAAGTCCCAAAAACATAGTGTTTTCCCCTGTATAGAAGCCACCTGATGCTGACGCAATTATCAACAAAGTTTCTACCAATTCATCAATGATTTACTTTTACACTCTTCTAATAGAGGGCAGCTTCTACATTTTAAACCAACTTTCTGGAACTTTGATCCCACAGATTCATTAACTGAATCATACAATGTGGAATTTTTGTCTGGCACGTTCAGTGACTTGATCACACAACGTGGGTTGTTTCAGTTGTATCATTACCAAAGTCGGGAATTCAGTGCGGTGTTTTTGTGAAATTCAATGAAAAGTTGGTCAAAGAACACAATTTGCAGCAAATTAAGTGCATTTCGAAGGTCATGCTAATAGAGCAAAAGAAAAAAGGTAAGTAGTCAACATTAGCAGAAGAATAATCTTGTGTTATAACCTAATCCAGTTATCTTAGTAAATAGTGAAAGTTTTGAATTTGTACTCAAATATTAGAGCAAATCAAGCAAAGCACACCTTATAATAAAAGCTTTCAGCCAATAAGCTACAACATTCGTGTAGCAGCAAATTCTGCAATGCCTTCCCTGTACACCTTTTCCAAAAACATCACACTTCATCCACAATTTTTTTCACTAAATTCTGCAATTTTTACACTACATTACACTGGTGATCCAAATATGTCCACATAGTTGGTACCAATGTACCATATCAGGTCACCTTCAGGCCAGATATGGATTGCTTATTGCTGAAATTCAGCAACAAAGAAGGCAGTTCTCTAATAGTCACATTTTCTTTAATTGTAACAAAGTACCGGAACTATACTTTTCAAGGGATGGAATTATTTTTTTGTCAGTGCCAAATTTCCACTGTTACAAAATAATATCCAGCACAAACCTCATATCCAGTCACGGTGTTACTGGCTATGGCCATGTTTGGTAACACTTGCAAACTGGCATTGAACCTCTTGCAAAATGAGTTGAGAAATAGCATGGAGGAGCTAGATTTGGATAAGGAGTTTTTAGGTTATTGTAGAATTTGTTTCATAAACAGTGGAACTAAATAGACTGGATTAAGAACATACCAGCAAATGGAGAAAGAGTGTTCTGTTTGTTGTAGATGTGATGGGTTGCATGAAGATGCTTGTACAAAGGTTTTATATCATGTAATTCTCTATGCATCCAGTAAATCCCAAACTCCACAATAACAAGATACATAGCCAAATACGTGATGTAGGCAAACCAGCCAACTTCAGATATGCTAAAGAAACACTTTGTCCAGCCATTTTCAATCATGTATTCAGAAACAGTTGGAAGCAGAGTGTACCATGGCATCGCCTTCATAGCAACATGTATTTGTAAGAGCATGGCTCTATTTGAAGGGATGGCATCTGCAATGGGAATATGCAAGAGATCAAAAAAAGGTGTAATCTTGAGCCTGATAAGGAAACTAGCACAACATCTTCCCAAAGTGAATGATACAAGATTCTAAATGAAACCCAAATAATACCTTACATATGAAAACCTAGTATGACCATCTTACATAAGAAAACTCTACCAATAAATCAATCAACAACTTTTAAAAGTCAAGCTTATTGGTTGAAATAGCAGGGCAACCTTATTAAAGAGATACGCACATGCTATAGGCAAATAGGAACAAGAAAAAAATAACATAAGAAATAAAAAGTGGTAATTTCCCTGCAAATAGGGACAGATGGCGGAAAAACATGAAATGCAGTAACTTCTATACACATCGTAACTCCTGTTGTCATAATCATGTAATGAAGTAATGTTATTTTATGTGGCATTCGGGCTTCAGCACATCATGCTAACTAAATGGCAATGTGAAACTCACAAAGAAAAAGGGAGCAATTGCAGTGAATATAACTTGCAGAAAAAGAGGTAAAAAATATTACATATTTCCAAAAAAGTTAAAATAGGTAAGCATGGGGGACAAGAATATGGTATAATATGTAGTTATATTTAAAAGCAAAGTAGGGAAAGCAAGTGATTATTATTTAAAAGTGTTTTTTATCAAGGTTTTATATTATTATTTTGCACTTGAAGCATCAATAACTCCATAACTAGAGCATGTTTTATAATAATATGTCTAATAATATAAGATACCTTTAATTTATGGTAAATGTTCATCTTAAATGTAGGCCTATCACATAAATCAAAGGATTGATTGATGAGTTTAACTACTGAAATTGAGAAGACAAAAAGAGGGCTAAGCTTAGAAAAGAGATGTTGGTTCATTCCAAACTGGAACACCATTCGGTTAATTGATCATAACTGGAGCTGTAAAACTTGGATTTAGGTATGGTCTATATGGATGTAAAGCTAAGACATAGACCTAAAACTTTCATGAAAAGTCCAAGATTCAAAAAGACCATTTTCAAGTTCAAATTGTAGCAACAACGGAGAAGTCAGAATTTGTCTTACAGCCCAGACATTGTTCAGTGTTCAGCCCATATATCAAGTTCTACAAGTCCAAATGCACCGATTCTTTTTTTGTTGGAAAGCTGAGACAATTTCCTAGAACTTTCATGAAGACCATCTGTTCAAATTCTGATTTTAGCAATGACGTTTTGTTCAGACAAGAAGATAGGGATTGTCACCAAGTCAAGATGTGGCCACCCACTCAACAATTAGTCATCAAATCAATAATTCCAAATTTTGGCCTATAAAAGGAGGTCTTTGCCATGCATTTATGCATCTTGGTTTTCAGATCAAGATAATGTTCTTGCTCTCTCTCTTTATATTTTGTTAATGCTTAAGTTTTGCTTTCATTAATCTCTTGTTTATGCCTTTCATTTTCTTTCCTTTACTTAGTTAACTTATATCTTATTTATGTTCTTATCTTGTTTATTTATGTTTCTCTCTTTTCATATTTAGTTAAGTTTATTATGTCAAGGTGAAAAGGTTACATTAATGGTGTAAGAATAAGTATAGTATAAACTCAATATGGACCTTAATGTTTGATACTAACATATTTTGTATTTGTTATCTTATTCACTCTTAATACTTTGCTTGTTAAATGGTTAATCTAGATTTATGTTGTATAACCCTTGGTACAACAAATACTTGGCACTTTCATAGCCCAACCGTATGGTATAACCGACACCTGTGCTATGAAAGGAACTTGATTTATTGTTAACATAAATTATAATCATGAATACCTGACAACATTTACAAGTATTAACATTATTTGAATAAGATAACTAATGTAATCATGTTAATAATTTATAATCCGATTGAAACCTCCTTTGTGTGTGATTTCCGATTGAGTAATAAAAGGAATTTATATTATACTTGTTTGAAATATCATTAGTGGATCCTCTAACCTTGACAATTATTTTATCCTTGTTTAATCCTTACATCAATATCACATCTCAAAGCTCTCTTCAACTCCTTTTCTATTATTATCTATTTCTTTATTTGTAGTTTATACAGTTAACCTCCCTGTGGTTCGACCCCGGTCTTGCCAGGTTATTTATTACTTCAACACTCCTACACTTGGGAGAAGACATTAATCTTTTGGTCATGTCAGCAAGCAATGTAGCTAAGAAAACAAAGGCATGGGATGGCCTTTAAATTGACAAAATATGCATCTTATAGGGCAAAACAATTAGAAGGTTGACATAAAGATCGAAAACTAATAAATAAAGAAACTCAGATTCACATTCAGGAACATTTACCCTCAAAAAAATTAGAAACATTTGATATCTAGATCGGACACTTGAAAGTTTAAATAGAGGAGGCAGGTATTCGCACTGCATCAATCAACTTAAAATTTTCATTGCAGATCTGGAGGTGGGAAAAAAAAGGAAGAAAACCCAATATAATACAGTAAATAGATCATTAAAAAGAACACAGGCATTAAACAACTCAGACATAAACATTAATTCACAATTGAGATACATTCAAAATCCAAGTGAAAAAAATTCTTGAAAAGTTTAGAATAAGAATAGATGATACAACAATCAAACTTGACATCAAAGCAGATACTATAAATAAGCACCTGAGCAAAAGCAGCCAATAATAAGGTCATCAGTGGACTATAAACAAAGACCCAAACTTTACAACTAGCCATCCACTCTGTGTTGAGAAAAGCAACAGTAACAGTACAAATGATTCGAGCAATACCAACTCATCAAATCTTCCAACCACAAATGTATCATCTCACAGTCAAATTGCAAAGCTTCAACAGTAACAAAATTAAGAATCCAGGGAGGAAAAAGGAAAACAGCATGATACCAGTAACATCAATTGTCAACCATGAAAAAGCATAACAAAACAAAAATCCAGATTCAAAATCAACAACAGAATCGACCATTACTTATCAATCATAAACATCACAAAAGAAGAACTTTTAAAACTAAAAAAAAAACAAAATCAAACCATATCTATTAATTAACTAGAAAAACTAAGCCAGTTATTCCAAAGAAACATCTAGACAGAATTAAAATAAAAATAAAAAATTCATACTCCAGAAAGAAAGACAAAAAATTGGACCCAAAGTCAAACAGTGAACGACGAAAAAAATAAATAAACAAAACCCAGATTCATGAATTCAACAAGTGAGCAAAACCCATCTCACATCAAGAAAAACATCAAACAAGAAAAAGAAATGTGCCCTTTACCTTTAGGAACATAAACGTTGCGTTTCAAGTAATAAATATAGAAGCACCAGAGAAGTCCAGAGATGAAGTAAAGAAGAGTTCCAGCAACGAAGTTACGAAGCCAAGTCTGCAAGAAATGAGGTAGCGTGACCCACCAACTGGAGGGTAACAAATGACGCAAAACAATGTTGTTGAACATTGTTGTCTCGTCCAAGAACTGCTGCCAGTACTTGTCTCCCTCCATGTTTATGGTCTTTCAGATTCCCGACGACACGCCGCCGGCGATATAAGATTGAGAGAGAGAGAAGTGTGATATAGATGTCTGATGTTCGAGGGTGTTTGGGTTAGAGATGGAGGTTGAGGTATGGGTGTGGAAAGAAATATTAGCTTTTGTAGTTGAATTTTATGCATAATTAGATTGTATCCAACTACAACCTCAACCACAAAAACTAAATCAAACACAGTCAAAGAGGGAACTAAAACGTGCGGGGGCGCTGTTCTAGTGACACTACCAGGAAGTAGGAGTTTGGAGTAGAAGAGGGTTTTTGTTTTTTTTGCCGTTACTGCACTGTGCTGTGAGACTATTTTGTATACATGTTGTGTGGCGTGGTGTTGAACACTTGAACCACATCCTTGCCACAGCCTCACTTTTTTCTTTTATTTGTTAGGGTCCTTTATTTACTGAAAAATAAAATAAATTTATTTTTAATATTTAGTAATGTCATTAAAAATAAATTAAAAAATATTTTTTAATGTTAGGTTATATTATAAAAAATATAATATATTTGATAAAAAAATATATTTTTTAAGAGAATTTAAATAACTATCTTCATATAAATATCTATTTAGATTATAAAAAAAATAAAAGTATTTTAAAAAAATTTGAAAATTTTTTATTTTTTCCTTACTTTAAATTAGTAATTCTTTAATATTATAAATCATTTTAATATATTAATATTAAAAATAATTTTAAAAAAATAAAAATATATATTATTTTAATATATTTTTAAATTAAAAAATATTTTAAAAAATAACATCATCATCGACCACACTTCCAATACTGTAACCTACGGTTAATAGATTGAGCATTATAATATAATATAATATTAGATATGTCTTGGCCTTTCGGACAACAAGTACACGTAAATAGAGAGAACCTGAATACAAGAGTCGTTCCCAGTAGAGTCCGGACTTTGAGCGTTCGCTTCGCCGAGAAATTTTATTGTATTAAGAAAAAACTTAAACTTTTCGGTATTTCAGTGTACAAGTTCACAGTGAGCAATATCTTTTTTATTATTTTTTTTATTTTATTCTGTTTT
>Ga0325401_1000463_pt1 | contig 29164 bp, 21 predicted proteins | sample PopdelMetagenome_FD_205666 | JGI IMG/M metagenome (GOLD analysis project Ga0325401, IMG submission 205666) | Populus deltoides microbial communities from Bellville, Georgia, United States - Xylem-PdKOR-R2 | ecosystem: Host-associated > Plants > Phyllosphere > Stem > Wood/Secondary xylem | place...
GGGGATGCTGGCGGGCGTTGGGCCGCGATCGACCGCGACGCCCTGACCCCGCCGTCGCCTACGCGGATCGCACGCGATTTGTCCGAAATCGAACAATGCATTTTTAACGTTTCGTTCGCCCCGCTTCCCCAGAACGGCAACATGCGTTTCCTGACCTGCCTCGTTCACGAACACGACCTGCGGCTGGTGGCGATGGCCGCCTTATTCTGCCTATTCGGGTCAGCAGTCACGGTGGGGCTGTTGCGCCAGATCCGGTCGGCGCGGGCGAACGCGCGGGTCGCCTGGATCTTCATGGGCGGCCTGTCCACCGGGGCCACCATCTGGTGCACCCATTTCATCGCCATGATCGCCTATCAGCCGGGTGTCCCCGTCACATATGAGCCGCGGGTGACGGGCCTGTCGCTGCTGGTGGCGATCACGGGCAGCGCCGCGGCGTTGGCGCTGGGGGCCCGCCCGTCGCGCCCGGCCGCGATCGCGGCCGGCGCCCTGTTCGGGCTGACCGTGACCGCCATGCATTACACCGGCATGTCCGCGTTCGTGGCCCGCGGTCTGGTCAGCTGGTCGCCGGGATACGTGGCCGCCTCGATCGCGGGGGCCGTGCTGCTGGGAGGCGCGGCGTTCGACCGGGCGCGGGGAGCCGAGGAGTACGGGGCGGCGTCGTGCGTCGCGATCGGCCTGTTGATGTCGAGCATCGTGGTGCTGCACTTCACCGGCATGGCGGCGTTGGCGATCGTGCCCGTGGCGCCCGGGCCCGGCCAGTATGGCGAGGGCACGGCGACGCTGGTGATGGTGTTCGCGGTGGCGGGCGTCGGCGCGCTGGTGCTGGGGACCGGCCTTGCCACCTATGCGCTCGACGCGCAGGCCAGGGTGGAAACGCGCCGTCGGCTGGACGAGCTGTTGGAAGGCAGCGTCGACGGCATGGTGGTGGAACAGGACGGCACGGTGGTGGCCGCCAACGCGGCCTTCGTCCGATTGGTCGGGATGGCGCCCGCGGCGGTGGCGGGCGAGCGGCTGGACCGGTGGCTGCCCGGCATCGCGGGCGCTGCGGCCGGCGCCCTGTCGCAGATGGAGCTGGCCGCGGCCGACGGCGGGGCCGTCCCGGTAGAGGTCGCGACCCGCGTCGATCGCGGTGGCACGCGCGAGCAGACGGTACGCGCGATCCGCGACCTGCGCGCCCGCTTGGCCCAGGAACGCCGTATCGTGCACTTGGCGTGCAACGATGGCCTGACGGGATTGCCCAACCGCACCGCTTTCCTGGAACGGCTGGCGCGCCAGACGGAGGCGCAGGCGGGCGATGCGGGCTTCGCGCTGCTGTCGATCGACCTGGACCGGTTCAAGGAAGTGAACGACGTCCACGGCCACACCGCGGGCGACGGGCTGCTGGCGCGGATCGGCGAGCGGGTGGCGGCGGCACTGCGGCCCGGCGAGTTCGCCGCGCGGCTGGGCGGCGACGAATTCGTGGCGCTGGTACCCGTGGCGGTGGCGGACGAGACGCTGGACGGGCCGCTGGACCTGATCGACCGGCTGCGCGACGCGGTGACGGCCCCCGTCATGCTGGAGGGGGTGGAGCTGGCCTGCGGCATCAGCATCGGCGTTGCACTGTGGCCGCGCGACGCGACGGAGGCGTCCGCGCTCATCAACAACGCCGACCTGGCCATGTACCGTGCCAAGGGCTCGATCGCCACGGACATCTGCTTCTATGAGGAGGAGATGGACACCGCCGTGCGCACGCGCCGCCGCATGGCGGGCGAGTTGCGCCGCGCGCTGGCCGACGGCGAATTGTCGCTCGCCTGGCAGGTACAGGAGTCGGTCGAGACGGGCCGGGTCACGGGCTACGAGGCGTTGTTGCGCTGGCATCGACCGGACGGCACCTCCGTGCCCCCGTCCGACTTCATTCCGGTGGCCGAACAGACGGGACTGATCCTGCCGATCGGCGAATGGGTGCTGCGCACCGCCTGCCGCGAGGCGGCGGGGTGGGAGACGCCCCACAAGATCGCCGTCAACCTGTCGCCCGTCCAGCTCGGCCACGTCGACCTGCCCCGGTTGGTCCACGACGTCCTGGTGGAGGCAGGCCTGCCCTCGTCCCGGCTGGAACTGGAGATCACCGAGACGGCGATGATAACCGATCCCCTGCGCACTGCGCACATCCTGCGCCAGCTGAAGGGGCTGGGGGTATCGGTGGCGATGGACGATTTCGGCACGGGCTATTCATCGCTGTCGACGTTGCGCTCCTTTCCGTTCGACAAGATCAAGCTCGACCGGTCGTTCATGACCGAGTTGGACGGCGGGCCCCAATTCGGGACCAGCAAATCCGGGGCCGCCCAGTCGGCGGCGATCATCCGCGCGGTGCTCGCGCTCGGCCGCAGCCTAGCGATCCCCGTTCTGGCCGAAGGGGTGGAGCACGAGAGCCAGCTGGTGTTCCTGCGCCAAGAAGGCTGCGACGAGGCGCAGGGCTATCTGCTGGGCCTGCCCGGCCCCGTCGAAGCCCGCACCGCCCGCGCGGCCTAACCCGCCGCGATCGCGAACAGGCCGGCGGTGCCGAGCGCGTAGAGCAGCAGAACCGCGAGCGAGTCCGCACCCATGCCCATCACGCGGCGGCGCGGTCGGAAGATCAGCCCGGCCAAGTAGACGCTGGTCAGAAGTACACCCAGTCCGGCCAGGTATATGTCGGTGCTCTTGGCCTGGGGCAGCACAGCCTGGCCCGATATCACCGTCGCCAGCAGGAATAATACCGGCAGAAAGGCGTTGCCGCCGAAGATGTCGCTGACCGCCAGCTGATAGTCGCCCGCCCGCGCCGAGGCGAGCCCGGTCGACAGTTCGGGGAGCGAGGTCGCCGCCGCCAACACGGTCGCGCCGAACAGCACCCCCGACATGCCGATCTGATCGGCCACCGCATCGCCCGCGCGTTCCAGCACCACGCCCGCCACCAAAGTGACCAGCGCGGCCAGCGCGAAGACCGCCACGGTGCGCGCCGTGCCCCGGCCATCGGCGGTGGCCGCCTGTTCCTTGGCGTCGCGCGCGTAGCCCTTGTGGTGCGCTTGCGTGTCTGGCGCGTCGCCCGCGTCGTCGTGCCAGGCCAGCCCCCGATTGGCGCGGCCGACCAGCCACACTCCCGCCACCCAAAGGATCGCGATCAGCAGCGCGGCCGGCCCGACGCGCGCGTAGATCAGCGATCCCGGCAGCTGCGTGCCCATCACCGCCACGATCAGCACCGCCACCACCAGCAGCCCCTCGATCACCAGCGTCAGGCTGGCGGCGCGATATGTGAGGGGAGCACCGTCCCCCCGGCCCCGCGTGCCGAACAGGTCCAGCGCCACCAGCACCACCGTCTGGATGGCGATGCCGCCCAGGATGTTGCCCACCGCCACGCCCAAATTGCCGGACACCGCCGCGCTGACGGTGATCGCGACCTCGGGCAGGTTGGTCGCCACCGCCAGCAGGATCACGCCGCCCAGCGCCTGTCCCAGCCCCAGCCGCCGCGACAACACGTCCGTCGCGTCCGACAGGCGGATGCCCGCCACCCAGATCGCCCCCGCCGCAATCGCGAACACGCCCAGCAGCGCCACCAGGGAGAGCGACTGGAACACGCCACCTAGACGCGCATGGGCATCAGCACGTAGAGGGCGGGGCTCTTGTCGTTCTCGCGGATCAGCGTGGGGGCGGCGGCGTCGGCTAGGTGGACCTCCACTAGGTCACCCTCGATCTGGCCCAATATGTCGAGCAGGTAGCGGCTGTTAAAGCCGATCTCGAAGGAGTTGGCCGAATAGTCGCCGGGCACTTCCTCGGCGGCCGTCCCGTTCTCGGGGCTGGTGACGGACAGCGTTACCCGGTCGCGGTCCAGCGCCATCTTGACCGCGCGCGTCTTCTCGGTGGCGATGGTGGCGACGCGGTCAACGCCCTCCTGGAACCCGCGCGGGTCCAGGCGCAGGATCTTGTCGTTGCCGGTCGGGATCACGCGGTTGTAGTCAGGGAACGTCCCGTCGATCAGCTTGCTGGTCAGCACCGCGGTGCCGAGATCGAAGCGAATCTTGGTCGCCGACAGCGACACGCCGACCTGCGCGTCCACCTCGTCCAATAGCTTGCGCAGCTCGCCCACGCATTTGCGCGGCACGATCACGTCGGGCATCCCGTCCGCGCCGTCGGGCTTGGGCAGCGTCACGCGTGCCAGCCGGTGGCCGTCGGTCGCCGCCGCCTTCAGCACCGGCTTGCCCCCGTCCTCTGACGCGTGGAGGAAGATGCCGTTCAGGTAATAGCGCGTTTCCTCGGTCGAGATGGCAAAGCGCGTCTTGTCGATCACCTGCTTCAGCGTCTCGGCCGGCAGGTCGAACTGAGTCGGCAACTCGCCCTCGGCGATCTGGGGAAAGTCGTCGCGCGGCAGCGTGCCGAGGCTGAAACGCGCGCGCCCCGCCGCGATCGCCATGCGCCCGTCCGCCGCGTGCAGCTGGACTTGGCTACCGTCGGGCAGCTTGCGGGCGATGTCGAATAGCGTGTGCGCGGACACGGTGGTGGTGCCCGGCTGGTCGACCTGCGCCGCCACGCTCTCGTTGATCTGGAGGTCGAGGTCGGTCGCCATCATGCGCAGCCGCCCTTCGGCGGTCGCTTCCAATAGGACGTTGGACAGGATGGGGATAGTGTTGCGCCGTTCCACCACCGATTGGACGTGGGACAGGCCCTTCAGCAGCGCCGCGCGTTCGATCGTGGCTTTCATCGCAAAGGCTCCCCGGGCGGCCGCAAAACCCGGGGAATCCCGGGACCACGCTCCTACGCAAAAGCGAGGGGGCGGAGCAAGCGCCCGGACCACCCTATCGGTGGGGAAAACCCGGTTTCCTTCAGAAGCGGACGCCAATGCCCGCCACGATCTGGTGCCGGTCGACGTCGGTATCGTAGCCCTCGACGCTGGAATAGTTGGAATAACGATACTCGCCTTTGACGAAGGTCTGGCCTCGCAACCGGTATTCCAGCCCCGCGCCCAGCCGGAACCCGTCCAGATCGGCGTGGTCGCGCACCGACACCGTGCCTTGCGTGTAGCGGATATCGGCGCGCGCGTTGGTATAGCCGCCCTTCAGATAGCCCAGCACCGTGTCGCCCAGCGGAAAGCCGACGCGCAGCCCTGCGTACAGGTCGCGGCCCGCGTCCAGCACCAGCCGGTCCCCCGCCACCGCGATCCCGTCGGTGCGCGTGTCGGTGGTGGAGCCGGCGAACTCGCCCTCCACGCCCAGCAGGATGCGGCTGACCGGGAAGTCATAGCCCGCCGCCACGCCGTAGAAGATGCCGTTGGACGACGAGGAATCCTGGTCGCCCCCGTCCTGCAACGCGTCGTAGCCGGCCAGCCCCTCGGCACGCAGGCCCGAAAAGGGCGCGGTGCGGGGATCGGGGCCCTGCGCCGACGCCGGAGCGGCGGCGAGCAGGGCGGCGGCGGCCGCGCTTGCCAGGCGGTGGGCTGTGGGACGGGGGAAGCTGGACATGGGAAACCCTTTTTCGACTCGTGCGCTCTGGCCCGGTCGCATTCGACCGGGACGGGGCGGGTGGGCGCGGCCCCCTGCACGCCGCCTGAACCGCTAGTTGCGCCCGCCGCGCGATGCGGCGAAGGGAGGGGGGGTGAGCGATCCGACCCTTCCCGATCCCGGCCGCCCCGCGCCGTCGGACGCCGACGAGGGGCCCGCACCCGCCGCCGGCGCCGGCCGGCGGGGCCGGGACCTCATTGCCCGCCACGGGGAAACCGTGTTCAACGCCGCCCGCCGGATGCAGGGCGAGGCGCCGCACACGCCGCTGACGCGCGCGGGGTTCGCGCAAGCGGACGAGATGGGCCGCGCCTTGCGGGCGCTGCTGGGGCCGCGACCCGCGCTGACGCTGTGGGCGTCGCCCACCGGTCGCGCGCTGCAGACGCTGGCGGTGATCGTCGAGCATCTGGACCTGGACTGGCACGCCGCGCGCACCGACGCGCGGCTGGCGGAGATCGACGTGGGCGGCTGGGGCGGCCGGCCCTATGCCGAGGTGGAGGCGGCGGACGGTCCGGTGATCCTGCCCGGCGGCCTGCTGCGTTCCGCGCCCGACGGGGAAACCTATCCCGCCGTCGCCGCGCGCGTGTCGGGTTGGCTGGCCGATACGGCGGGCGATCCCGGCGACCGGCTGGTCGTGTCGCACGGCATCGCCGGCCGGGTGCTGCGCGGCGTCATGCTGGGGCTGGCGCCCGACCCGATCGTCGGCGCGCCCGTCGCGCCCGGCCTGCCGCAAGGGTCGGTGGTGCTGGCGGCGCGCGGGCGGGAAAGCGTGGCGCACCTGGGCACGGGGCACGCGCCCGCTTGAGGACGGGGCCGGGGCCGCTGGCGGTGGCCGCCGGACTGCTGGCGGCCGCGGCGGCGCCGGCGGGCGAGCGTCGATTGATCGGCGTCTGGGGTGCCTGGGGCGCCTTCGCCGAGCCCGGCCGCTGTTGGGCGGTTTCCCGGCCGGAAGGGCCGGCCCCGCGCGGTGCGCGCTGGGCGGCGTTCCTGGCGGTCGGCACCCACCCGCACCTTCGCCAGCGCGGCGTGTTGTTCGTGCGGCTGAGCCGCGTGCGCGATCGTTCGGCGGGCGTCACGCTGCTGGTCGGCCGCCGCCGGCTGCGGATGGTCGCCAACGGCACAGACGCCTGGGCCCCCGACCCCGCCGCCGACCGCGCGGCCGTGGCGGCGATCCGCGCCGCCCGCTCGCTGGGCGTGGCGGCGGTGGCCGACGGCGGACGCCCCTTCACCGACGTCTATCGACTGACCGGCGCCCCCACCGCCATCGACGCCGCCGCCCTGGCGTGCCGGTGAAGGGGGGCGTGCCGGTGAGCGGGAACGCCGCCCGTGCGCGATCCGTTCGGGAGCCAGCCACCGAGGGGACGCCGCCCATGATCCAGACGCTCGCCGAACTCGACGCCGTGCGCGACGAATGCCGCCGCATGGTGACGCAACGATCCTTGATGTCGGCGGGGGCGGCCGTGCTGCCGCTGCCCGGCGTCGACCTGGTGGCGGACGTGGGGCTGCTGACCAAGCTGCTGCCCGCGATCAGCGAGCGGTTCGGCCTGTCGGAAAACCAGGTCCAGGCGATGGACCCGTCCCGCGCGCAGCAGGTGCTGGTGCTGGCGTCGTCGCTGGGCAACAATTTCATCGGCCGCGCCGTCACAAAGCGGCTGGTGATCGCGGTGCTGCGCCGCATGGGCGTGCGCGTCGCCACCGCGTCGGCCGCGCGCTTCGTGCCGCTGATCGGGTCGGCGGTGGCGGCGTCGATCAGCTTCGGCGCGATGAAGCTGGCCGGCAACGCGCACATCGACGACTGTTACCGCACCGTTCGCGCGGTGCTGGCGCCCGGTGAGGTGGCGGCGGTGCGGCCCGCCGCCGACTGACACGCGGTTGCGCATGGGGGAAGCGAGTGCGACGGTGGGACGTCTGCTTCCAACCGAAAGCCGTTCATGCGCCCTTCGATCCTGCTGCTGCCCTTGTTGAGCGCGGCCGCCCCGCTGCCCCAGGCACCCGCGACCGTCGCGTCCGCGCCCGCGCCGGCGGCCGACCCGCGCGACGCCGCGCTCAACGCGTTCCTGGACGCCGCCTATGACGAACAGGTGGCGCTCAGCCCCGAGACGCAGACGCAGCTGGGGCTGAAAACCAACAACGACCGGCTGGACGATTATACCGACGCCGCCGCGACGCGCCGCCGCGACCTGGCCGAGCGCCAACTGCGGACCTTGCACGCCCGTTTCCGCGCCGACGCGCTGTCGCCCGCGGGCGCGATCAGCTATCGCCTGTTCGAGCAGCAGGTGGCGCGCGGGCGCGAGGGGTTCCGCTGGCGCTGGCACGATTTTCCCGTGTCCACCAACGGCAGCCCGATGGGCTCGATCCCCGTGCTGCTCATCAACAACCAGCGCGTCGACACGGTTGACGACGCCCGCGCCTATATCGCCCGCGTCCGCGACGCCGAGCGCGCGCTGGGCGAGGTCGCGGCCGAGATCCGCACCCAGGCGGACCGGGGCATCGTGCCGCCGAAGATGGTGTTCGCCCCCGCGCGCGCCGACGCGCGCAAGGTGCTGACGGGCGCGCCCTTCACGCCCGGCCCCGACGGCGCGCTGATGGCCGATTTTCGCAAGAAAGTGGTCGCGCTGTCGATCCCCCAAGCGGACAAGGACCGGCTGCTGGCCGACATGGCGGCGGCGATGACGGGCCCGTTCCGCCGCGGCTTCGACGCGATGTTCGCGAGCCTGGACGCCGTCGAGCCGCGATCCAAGGGCAACCTGGGCGCGTGGAGCCTGCCCGACGGCGACGCCTATTATGCGTACCGGCTGAAGGTTTCGACGACCACCGACCTGACGCCCGATCAGGTCCACGCGCTGGGGCTGGCCCGGGTGGCGGCGATCCGTGGCGAGATGGAGGCGGTGAAGGCGCGCATCGGCTTTCCCGGCACGTTGGAACAGTTCTTCGACCGCGTCCGCACCGACCCGCAGTTTAAATACCCGAACACGGCGGCGGGCCGCGAGGCGTATCTGGCGGACGCGCGCGCGGTGATCGCGCGGATCATGGCCGCGGCACCCCGCTATTTCCGCACGCTTCCCAAGGCGGCGCTGGAGGTGCGCGCGGTGGAGCCGTTCCGCCAGGCGACGGCCGCCACCGCCTTCTACAACCGCCCGGCCGCCGACGGATCGCGGCCCGGCATCTTCTACGTCAACCTGGTCGACATGACGCAGACGCAGAAGGTGCAGCTGGCCGGCATCGCCGCGCACGAGGGCGCGCCCGGTCACCATTTCCAGATCGCGCGCGCCCAGGAGCTTCCGGGCCTGCCCAAGTTCCGCCGCCTAGGGGGCTACGGCGCGTACACGGAGGGCTGGGGCCTGTATTCCGAGCGGCTGGCCAAGGAGATGGGCGAATACAAGGACCCGTATTCCGAGTTCGGGATGCTGTCGCTCCAGGTATGGCGCGCGATCCGGCTGGTGCTGGACACCGGCATCCATTCCAAGCACTGGACGCGAGAACGGGCGGTGGCGTATTTCCGTACCAACAGTTCGGTGTCCGACACCGATATCGGTCGCGAGGTCGACCGGTATTTCAACAATCCCGGCCAGGCGTCGAGCTACATGGTCGGCCAGTTGCGCATCGCCGAGCTGCGCGGCCGCGCCGAACGCGCGCTGGGGCCGAAGTTCGACATCCGCGACTTTCACGAGGCGATCCTGGCCCAGGGCTCGCTGCCGCTCGACCTGCTGGAAGCGCAGGTGGACGCGTATATCGCGCGGGTAAGGGGATCCTGACGGCCGGGGTCGGGGCCCATCATCGGAATGGCCATCACGGAGTCGGAAAGGACTGGCGGGGGGCACCCCACGAAATCGGAAGGCGCGGCCGCGTCTGTTGCGATCGACGGCGGCGGCCACGCTCGAAGGCGCGGGCGGCGTGTTCGGCCGTTGCGGCGGCGTCGGTCCGCTTTACACATCAGGTCGCCGATATCTGGCCGGTCGCGCAGTTCGGCCATCGGCTCGAAACTTGCTACGAACGGATCGGGGCCGCCGGGGGAGGTGGCCGGGAGGGATAAACGTGAAGACGTTCGCATTGGTCGCCGCGGCGGCCCTGACACTGACCTGCGGCGCGGCGCCGGCATCGGCGACCACCACCATCCTGTTCGTGGGCAACAGCTTCACCTATGGCGAGCCGGCCGGGGCATCGGCGCCCACGGTTCAGGGCTATCAGCCCGGCACCGTGACCGATCTGAACCGGACCAACGTCGGCGGGGTGCCCGCGCTGTTCAAGCAGTTCACGGTGGCGCTCGGGCTCGACTACGAAGTCAGTCTGGAGACGGTGGGCGGCACCGGCCTGGACTATCACTACACGCAGAAACTGGGCTTGTTGAATCGGCCGTGGGACAAGGTCGTGCTGCAAAGCTACAGCACGCTGGACGCGACGAACCCGGGCAATTCCGACAGGCTCGTTGCCTATTCGAACCTGCTGGCGACGGCGTTCCACGACCAGAACCCGGACGTGGACGTCTATCTGACCGCGACCTGGTCCCGTGCCGACCTGACCTACCGGACGCGGAGCCCCTGGCTGGGCAAGCCGATCGACGCCATGGAGAAGGACGTGGAGGCCGGCTATCGACGGGCCGCGACCAGTTCAGCGTATATCGACGACGACGTCATCACGGTCGGCGCGGCGTGGACCCGGGCCATGACGGACGGGCTGGCCGACGCCAATCCGTATGACGGCATCACCCCCGGCCAGATCAACCTCTGGGCGCCGGAGGGCTACCATGCCAGCACCTACGGCTATTATCTCAGCGCCCTGATGCAGTTCGGCGCCGTGACGGGCAAGGACCCGCGCCTCCTGGGCGCCGACGAGGCCGCGGCCGCTTCGTTCAACTTCACCCGCGAACAGACGACGGCGCTTCAGGCGGTTGCCGCCCGCACGCTGGGGCTGGACGTGGCCGCCGTTCCGGAACCGACGAGCTGGGGCCTGATGCTGGTCGGGTTCGGCGTGGTCGGCGCGGGCCTGCGCTCGCGCCGCCGATCTGTCGTGTTCGCCGCCGCCTGAGGCCGGTATCGGGCAGGAATAGGGGTCGTCGCCACCCTGGGTGCGGCGGCCCCGTCACGCGATACGCCGGCGTCATGCGCGGTCGTATCAGCGCGGCGCCGTCAGGCGGGCGTTGATTATCAGCGGCGCGCCCACGTCGACGAACCAATTGTCGAAGGTGATGGTGCCGACGTCGCCGCTGACGCGGAAATAGCTGCGCACCTGCGCGTCGACCAGGGCGGCGTCCCGGCTTCGGATAAAGCCGCCGCGTACGGCGTCTAGCTCCGTGTCGGCGATCGCCGTGGTCGGGAAGATCGCGCTCGCCTCGGCCGCTGCCTGTTGCGGAACCATCGCCAGACCCAGGGCCACAAGCCCGATCGTACCAATATTTCTCATGTTCAAGCCTCCGTATCGAGGCCCCCGCGCGCTACCAACCGACGGAGGGTGCGGTCGTTCCCGCACCCTCCGTCCCGGTCGCCGGGTCAGGCGACGGCCGGCAGCCGTTCCAGATGCTTTTCCAGCGTGATCGGATAATCGCGCACGCGGACACCCGTGGCGTTGTAGATCGCGTTGGCGACCGCGCCGCCGACGCCGCACAGGCCAAGTTCGCCCACGCCCTTGGCCTTCATCGGATTGGCGTATTCGTCCGCCTCGTCCAGGAACACGACCTCCTGGTGCGGGATGTCGGCGTGGACCGGCACCTCGTAGGTGGCGAGGTCGTGGTTGACGAAGAAGCCGAAGCGCTTGTCGACCGCCAGCTCCTCCATCAGCGCGGAGCCGACGCCCATCGTCATCGCGCCGATCACCTGGCTGCGCGCCGATTTGGGATTGATGATGCGGCCCGCCGCGCACACCGCCAGCATCCGGCGCACGCGCGTGACGCCCGTATAGGCGTCCACGCCCACCTCGACGAAATGCGCGCCGAAGGTCGACAGCTGCCATTTCTTGTCCAGGTCGCCGAACTCGATCTTGTCCTCGCCCACCAGTTCGCCGCCGGCCGCCGCCTGGCGAAGGTCGGCGGCGCGGTTGCCGCTGGTCACGCGGCCGTCCGCGAACACCGCGTCGGCCGAGTTGTAGCCCAGCCGCTGCGCCACCTGCTCGCGCAACTTGACGCAGGCGGCGTAGACGCCCGCCGTGGCGTTGGCGGCGCCGAACTGCCCGCCCGAACCGGCGGAAACGGGATAGTCGGAACTGCCCAGCCTGACCGTGACCGCGTCCGGGGTCACGCCCATCATCTCGGCCGCGGTCTGGGCGATGATGGTGTAGCTGCCCGTGCCGATGTCGGTCATGTCGGTTTCCACCGTCACGCCGCCGTCCGTCCCCAGCCGCACGCGCGCGCCCGACGGGAAATTGATGTGGTTGCGGAACGCGGACGCCACGCCCATCCCCACCAGCCAGCGACCGTCGCGGACCCGGCCCGGCCTGGCATCGCGCCGGTCCCAGCCGAAGCGGCGGGCCCCGTCCTCCAGGCAACGAACCAGCTGGCGCTGCGAGAAGCGGCGTTCGGGCTTCTCGGGGTCAACCTGGGTGTCGTTCTTCACGCGGAACGCGACCGGGTCCATGCCCAACTTTTCGGCCATCTCGTCCATGGCGATCTCAAGCGCCATCATGCCCGGCGCCTCGCCCGGCGCGCGCATCGCGTTGCCTTCGGGCAGGTCGAGAACGGCGAGCCGCATCGAGGTCAGGCGGTTGGCGCCCGCGTAGAGTAATTTGGTCTGCATCACCGCGGTTTCGGGACCGCCCTCGGGCAGGTCGCCCGACCCGCTCTCGTGCGCGATGGCGGTGATGGTGCCGTCGCGCGCGGCGCCTATGCGGATATGCTGGCGCGTGGCGGGGCGGTGGGTAGCGTTGTTGGCCATGAACGGCCGGGTCAGTGCCAGCTTGACCGGCCGCCCCGCCGCGCGCGCGCCGAGCGCCGCCAGCACCGCGTCGGCGCGCAGGAACAGCTTGCCCCCGAAACCGCCGCCCACATAGGGCGACAGGAAGCGGATCTTCTCCTTGGGCATTCCCAGCGTCTTGGCCAGGTCGCCGCGCCCCCAGTTTATCATCTGGTTGGACGTCCACAGCGTCAGTTCGTCGCCGTTCCAAACCGCGGTGGAGGCGAAGGGCTCCATCATCGCGTGGCTGTGGTCGGGCGTCGAATAGCGCTGGTCCAGCTTGACGGGCGCGGCGGCGAACGCGGCCTCGAACTTGCCGGTGCGGTCGACGGGCGGCGCGCCCGAGCCCTCGTCGCTGTCGCCGCCGGTCAGCGGCGCGGTCTTCAATCCCTCGTCCAGGTCGAAGCGGCCCCGGGCGCGGGCATAGTCGACGCGGACGAGCGCGGCGGCCGCGCGCGCCTGTTCAAACGTTTCGGCCACCACCACGGCCACGGCCTGGTGGTAATGATCCACCTCCGGCCCGGCCAGCAGCTTGGCGGTGTTGTACTTGCCCTTGCCCAGCGGCCCCGCGTCGGCGGCGGTGACGATCGTCAGCACGCCCGGCGCGGCCTTGGCCGCCGCGGTGTCGATCGACCGGATCGTGCCCTTGGCGACGGCGGCGCCGACCGCGTAGCCATAGGCCGGGTTCGCGACCTCGGCGTGATGCTCATAGGCGTAGGGGGCCAGGCCGCTGGTCTTGAGCGGGCCGTCGACGCGGTCGCGCGCACGGCCGACCACGGTCATGCGGTCGACGGGATTGGTGCCCTCGGGATGCTCGAACTTCATGGGAACTCAAACCTTGGATTGGGCGATGACGGACGCCAGCGCGCGGGTCGCCAGCGGCAGCTTGAAGGCGTTGTCCTGCGTCGGCGTGGCGCCCTGGAACGCGCGCGCGGTGACGGCGGCGGCGCCCTGAGGCAGCAACGCGTCGGCTTCCTCGACGCGCCAGGGGCGGGGTGCCACGCCGCCGAACGCCACGCGGCCCGTGCCGTCGGGCTGGATCACCGCCGCCACAGAGACGAGCGCGTAGGCGTAGGACGCGCGGTCGCGCACCTTCTCGTAGAAATGCTTGCCCCCCAGCGGGCGGGGCAGGGTGACGGCGGTCACCAGCTCGCCGGGTTTCAGCACCGTGTCCTGCTCGGGACGGTCGCCCCATAGCCGGTGGAACTCGGCGATGGGGATGGAGCGGCGCGCGCCGTCGGCGTCCATCGTCTCCACCACCGCGTCGAGCACGCGCATCGCCACCGCCATGTCGCCCGGAAAGGTGGCGATGCAGTTGGCGTTGACCCCGATCACCCCCAGCTGACGCGAATAGCCGCCGATCGCTGCGCAACCGGACCCCGGCTTGCGCTTGTTGCACGCCATGTTGGTGTCGTAGAAATACGGGCAGCGCGTCCGCTGGAGCAGGTTGCCGGCCGTGGACGCCTTGTTGCGCAGCTGGCCGCTGGCGCCCGCCAGGATCGCGCGCGACAGCACGCCGTAATCGCGCCGCACGCGCTCGTCGCTGGCCAGGTCGGTGTTGGTGACCAGCGCGCCGATGCGAAGCCCGCCGTCCCGCGTCTTCTCGATCCGGTCGAAATCCAGATCCTGCACGTCGACCAGGTGGGTCGGCGTCTCGACCTCCAGCTTCATCAGGTCGAGCAGGTTGGTGCCGCCGGCGATGAACCTGGCACCGGGGCGACCGGCCACCGCTCGGGCGGCGGCGGCGGGATCCTTGGCGCGTTCGTAGGTGAACTGCTTCATGCGTCCGCTCCCGCCACGTCGCGCATCGCGTCGGCGATGTTGGAATAAGCCCCGCAGCGGCAGATGTTGCCGCTCATCCGCTCGCGCATCTCGTCGGCGGTGGCCCGCGGCTTGGCGGTCAGGTCGGCCTGGACGTGGCTGGGGACGCCGCGCTTGATCTCGTCCAGCACCGCGACCGCCGAACAGATCTGGCCGGGCGTGCAATATCCGCACTGATAGCCGTCATGGGCCACGAACGCCGCCTGCATCGGGTGGAGCCTGTCGGGCGTGCCCAGCCCCTCGATGGTGGTGATCTCGTCGCCGTCGTGCATCACCGCCAGCGACAGGCAGCTATTGATGCGCACCCCGTTCACCATCACCGTACACGCGCCGCACTGGCCGTGGTCGCAGCCCTTCTTGGAGCCGGTGAGGTGAAGATGCTCGCGCAGCGCATCGAGCAGGGTGGTGCGCGGGTCCAGCGTCAGCTCGCGCCGCTCGCCGTTGACCTTGAACCGCACGGGCATGACGGGCGTCGGCGCCGCGGGTGCGGGCACCGCCTGGGCGGGCACGGCCCCAGTGACGGCGCCGGTCACGGCCGTCGCCGCCGTGCCGCCCAGGACGCCGCGGCGGGAAATTCGCGTTGCAACATCGTCTGGCATCTCGTTCGTAATCCTTCGCTCGCGAGCTTCAACGCCTGAACCGCCGGATCGTCCCTCGGTACGATGGCGGACGGGGCTATCGCCGGCCCGTCCCCTTTCGCCACGCGATCGCCGAAGCCAACAGCACCAGCGCCGCGCCGCCCGCGGGCCGCCCGCGACGCAACCGTCCCAGCCCGGCGGCGGCCACCAGCATCGGCACGACGCCCGCGCGCGACGCCAGGCCGACCCCCGCCGCCGTTCCCGTCCCGGCCGGGGGGCGTGAGCGGCTGCCGTCCCCGTCGCCCAGCGTCGGCGCGCCCGCCTCGGGCCCCGGTTTCGACCCTTCGGCCGCGGTGGGGGCGGCGGTCTGGCGTTCCAGTTCCGAGTTCAGCTCGGCGCCCAACAGGAACACGTAGGCCGACAGCCACATCCAGGTCAGCACCACGATCACCGCCGACAGCGAGCCGTAGGTGGCGCCGTAATTGCCGAAATTGGCCGCGTAGAGGCCGAACCCCACCGTGCCCGCCAGCCACAACAGCGTCGCCGCCGCCGAGCCGGGCGTCAGCCACGCCCAGCGCGCGCCCGGCCGGGCCGGGCCGTAGCGATAAAGGCAGGCGACCCCGGTGACGGTGAACCCGGCCAGCACGACGTAGCCCGCGACGCGTAAAGCGCCCAGCACGATGCCCGGCGCGCCCGGCATCAGCCGTTCCAGGAACGCCAGCACTCCCGTGACGGCGATGGCGGACAGGATCAGCGCCACCGCGCCCACCACGATCGCCAAGTTGAGCGCGGTGGTACGCACGAACCCGCGATCCTCGCGCGCCTCATAGGCGATGTTGAGCGCGGTCACGACCGATCCCGACGCCTTGGTGCCGCCGTACAGCGCCAGCGCCAGCGAGACGAGGAGGCCGAAGCCCTTGGCGCCGTCGGACGTGCCGACCACGGTGGTCAGCTGCTGGCCGATCAGCGTCGCCGCCTCGCCCGGCAGCACCGCGAACAGCGAGCGCACGCTGGCCTCCACCGTCTCACGGTCCGCCACCAACCCGTAGGTGAGCACGGTCGCCGCCAGCACCGGCACCACCGAGGCGAAGGCGTAGAAGGCGGTGCCGGCCGCGATCAGGCCGATATTGTCGTCGCCGATCTCCGCATAAGTGCGCTTCAGGGCGGCGAACCAGCCGTCGCGCGGCATCGCCCAGGGAGAGGGGGCGTTGGTGGTGGGTGGCACGGGCTCGCTCATGCCGCCGCCTTGCCGTCCGCCGCCGCGTCGGGCCGCGCGGCGATCGTCAGCGCCTGATCCACCGCGCCCGCCAGCGTGCCGACATAGGCGTCGGCGCCCAGCAGCCGCTGCACCTCCGCGTCCGTCATCGCCGCCTCGCCCTGCGGCCACAGGCCCACGATCACGGCGGCCCCCGGCGCCGCCGCCCGCAGGCGGCGGACCAGGTAGCGCAGGTGGCTGGGCGTGCCGCCCAGCTCCAGATAGCTCAGGCAGATCAGCCGGACGCCGTTCGCGTCCAGCCGCTCGATCGCGTCGCGCCCGGCGGCGGCGTGGGGCACGCGCCGCACCCCGAAGCCGCGATGCTGCAGCAGCTGTTCCAGCATCGCCGTCACCGCGTCGTCCAGCACGCCGCGCCCGGCGACGCACAGCACGCTGCCGGGCGCGGCCCAGGCGGCGGGCGCGCGCGCCGCGTGGTCGGGTTCGGGCGCCGCGACCTCGCCGGACCCGTCGGGGGCGACGGGATGAAGCGGCCCGCGCGGGTCGGCGTCCGCGGGCGGCGGGGCGCCGTCGCGGTCGTCCAGCTCGTGCACCACGTCCAGCATGGACCGCACGATGCGCTCGGCGCGTCTGCGATCCACCGCGCCGCGCCGCGCGTCGGCGGCCGCCAGCTTCAGCCCGCCCAGCGCCACCTCGTCGTAATAGCCGGTCAGCGACTGCGTCCGGAGCAGCACGTCCGCCTGTTCCAGCGCTTCCTCCGGATCGTCGGCCAGCATCCGCTGATAGAAACTCTCGACCGGCGACAAGGCTGGCCGGTCGCCCAGCATCACGTCCAGGAACTCCAGCGCGGGCACGTGGCGGCCCAGCACCACCAGGCACAAGGTCAGCGGCATCGACAGCACCAGCCCGACGGGACCCCAGATCCAGGTCCAGAACACGGCGGCCACCACCACCGACAGCGGCGACAGGCCGGTGGAATGGCCGTAGAGCATGGGCTCGACCGCGTAGCCGATCAGCGGTTCGACGGCGGCGAACAGGATCGCCACCTGGATCACCATCGACCATCCCGGCTCCACCCCCGCCGCGATCGCCAGCGGCAGCGCTGCGCCCAGCAGCGCGCCGATATAGGGCACGAAGCGCAGCATCCCCGCCAATATGCCCCACAGCACCGGCACCGGCACGCCGATGAACCACAGGCCCAACGCGATGATCGTGCCGAAACTGGCGTTCACCGCCAGCTGGCTGAGGAAGTAGCGCGACAGGCGCGCGCCCGCCTCGTCCATCGCGGTGGTGGTGCGGTGCAGGTCGGACGATCCGAACACGCGGATCACCCGGTCGCGCAGGTCCTCCTTCTGCATCAGGATGAAGATGGCGACCACCAGCACGATCACGAACGTCTCGAACGGGGCCAGCACCGGCTCCAGCACCGTGCGCGCGGTTTCCAGCGGCGTGTCGCCCTGGTCCTGGACGACCACGGGCACGGCGCGCCGCGGGGCGGACACACCGGCCGCCGCGCGTTCCAGCGCGCCGGGCTCCGCGGACGTGCGCGGCGGCGGAGCCTCCTCGCCGGCGAAGGCGGACAAGCGTTCGGCGGCGAAGGCTTGCGCCCGGTCGACCTTGGCCTGGATGGTGCGGGCATAGGCCGGCGCGTCGCCCGCCAGCGACGCCACCTGCACGCCCACCAGCGTGCCCGCCCCGCCCAAGAGGCCCAGCGCCATCAGCACCGCCAGCAGCACCGCCGGCGGGCGCGGCAGCCGCAGCCGGCGAAAGAACGCCACCACGGGCGACAGCACGAAGCTCAGCAGGATCGCCAGCGTGATCGGGATCAGCACGTCGCGCGCGAAGAACAGCGCGGCGATCACCACCACGCCCACCGCCAGCTTCAACAGCCCCTCGACGCCCGGCACCTGCGCGGACGCGACGCGGGCGCCGCCCTGTTCGGGGTCCAGTTGTTCCGCCACCGCCTGCTCCCTGTCGTATCGGGCTTTGCTATCGGGCGGCTGTAACGGTCAGGCGGGTGTTTCGGGCCCGCTGCTGAGGATCGCGGGGCGGGGCTCGGCCGTTCGGCACGGCAGAGGAGAGGATATCATGCCCGACCAGCCGAACAACGCCCCCACCGACCTTCCCGCCCCCACCGACCTTCTCGCCGACGCCCGCGACGACGCCACCGCGGCGCGCGCGATGGCCGACACGTCCGACACCGTGCCCGGCGGCGGCGGGCTGATGGGCGCGGACGCCGATGCGGGGACGGGAGGCATGACGGGCGGGCCTTCGCCCAACAGCCCGTCGCCGGACGCGCTGCCCGCCCGCTCCGCCGCGGCGGACGACGCCGCCGCATCGGACGAGGCCCGGTTGCGCGCGACCGATGCGGGGCGGGGCGACGACGGAACCGGCGAAGCGATGGGCTGACCCGGTCGCGCGCCGCCGCGCCTGTCGCGGCGGCCCCGGCTATGGCATGGGGGCCGTTCCCATGTCCTCGATCCGTCCTGCCCGGAGTCGCGCCGCTTGAGCGCGTCCGCCGCCCTACCCGATCCCGCTTCGTCCGCGCCTGGACCGTCCTGCGTGCTGGGCGTCGATCGTTCGGTGCTGGGCCAGCCCTGGCGCTGGCGGGCGCTGGCCGCCGACGCGCGCGACGGGCTGGGGATGGACGATCTGGTGACGCAGCTGCTGTTGTCGCGCGGCTGCCCGCCCGACGCGCTGGAACGGCACCGCGTCCCTTCGTTGCGCGGATTCATGCCCGACCCGTCCGTGTTTCGCGACATGGACCGCGCCGCCGCGCGGCTCGCCGACGCGGTCGACCGGCAAGAGGCGGTGGCGGTGTTCGGCGACTACGACGTCGACGGCGCCACCTCCACGGCACTCCTGGTGCTCGTTCTGCGCCAGCTGGGCCTGTCCCCCCGCGCCTATATCCCCGACCGCCTGTCGGAGGGATACGGCCCGACCGCGGCCGCGATGCGCCGGCTGGCGGACGAGGGGGCGAGCCTGATCGTCACCGTGGACTGCGGCGCCCAGGCGCACGAGGCGCTGGCGGCCGCGCGCGACCACCCGGTCGACGTGCTGGTGGTGGACCATCACAAATGCTCCGCCAGCCTGCCCCACGCCCACGCGCTGGTGAACCCCAACCGGCTGGACCAGGACGCGGCCGGCGCCGAACACGGCCATCTGGCGGCGGTGGGCATGTGCTTCCTGCTGGGGGCCGCCCTGTTGCGCGAACTGCGGGCGCGGGGCCGCTTCGCCGACCGGGCGGAGCCGCGGCTGCTCGACCTGCTCGACCTGGTGGCGCTGGGGACGGTGGCCGACGTGGCGCAGCTGCGCGGGCTCAACCGCGCCTTCGTGACCCAGGGGCTGAAGGTGATGGCGCGCGGCGGCAACACCGGGCTGGCCGCGCTGGTGGAGGCGTCGCGGCTGGGCCGGGCGCCGGGCGCGGCCGACCTGGGCTTCGCGCTGGGGCCGCGGATCAACGCGGGCGGGCGCGTCGGCCGCTCCGACCTGGGCGTGCGCCTGCTGACCGCCGCCTGTCCGGACGAGGCGCGCGAACTGGCGGCCGAGCTGGATCGGCTGAACGGCGAGCGCCGCCTGATCGAGGGGCACGTGCAGGAAGCGGCGGAGGCGCTGGCGATGGTCGGGGCGGACGCCGGCCGCCGCGTGGCGGTGGTGGCGGGCCAAGGCTGGCACCCCGGTGTGATCGGCATCGTCGCCGGGCGTCTCAAGGAGAAGCTGAACCGGCCCGCACTGGTGATCGCGCTGGACGAGGTCGGCATGGGCAAGGGATCGGGCCGCTCCGTGCCGGGCGTCGATCTCGGCGGCGCGGTGCTGGCCGCGCGCGAGGCGGGGCTGCTGGTGGCGGGCGGCGGCCACGCGATGGCGGCGGGGCTGACGGTGGCGTCCGGCGGCGTCGCGGCGCTGGCCGACTTCCTGGAGGACAGGCTGGCCGCCGCGGTGGACCGCGCGGCGGAGGGTCGCGCGCTGCTGCTCGACGCGGTGGTGGCACCGCGCGGCGTGTCGCGCTCGCTGGTCGACGCGATGGAGGCGGGCGGCCCCTACGGCGCCGGCTGGCCCGCCCCGCGCGTGGCGGCCGGACCGGTGCGCATCGTCCGCGCCGACGTGGTGGGGCGCGGACACGTCCGCTGCACCGCGATGGGGGACGACGGGTCGCGGCTGAAGGCGGTGGCGTTCCGCGCCGCCGACACGCCGCTGGGCCAGGCGCTGATGGGCGCCGGCCCCAACCGCCGCCTGTGGCTGGCCGGCCGCGCCAAGCTGGACGACTGGGGCGCCAAGCCCGCCGCCGAGCTGCACGTCGAGGACGCGGCCTGGGCCGACCGATTGGCCTGAGCCTCGCGCCGTCTTGACCGATCCGCCGCGCGCGGATAGGCGGCGGGCAAGACGGCCCCTTCGTCTAGTGGTTAGGACGCGGCCCTTTCACGGCTGAAACACGGGTTCGAGCCCCGTAGGGGTCGCCATCCCCGCCCCAGGTGGCGGAACGGCGAGGAAAACCAACCGGATCATCGTTTCGTTGGGCGCCCGGTGCTACCAAAAGGTGCGACCAATGGGCCGTCGCATGTCGCACTCCTACAGGCGCAAGAAGCCCAGGTTCGAGCAGTTCCGGATGGCCGTGCCGGCCGACGTACAGCCGCTCCACGGTGGCCAGCGCTACTGGACCAAGTCGCTCCGAACGACCGACCCGCTGGTGGCCGAGCAGATGCGGGCCGAGCTGATCGCCAGACACACGGCGGAGGCTATCGAGCTAAGCGAGCAGGACGCCAGACTGCCGCTACTCGATGGCATGGCCAATCTGGATCGTGCCTTGGCCATGCTCGCAATTCGACGGGGCTCGCTCGATGCTGCCATGCGCGAGCAGCTTCAGTTCCTGTGCGACACCGTGTGCGGATCCTGGGCCATCCGCTACCACGCCGACGTGGAGTGGCGAGGCAGGTTTCCGATCTGCGGCCCAGACGAAGAGGAGGCGGTGCCCGGCCTCGACACCGATGCCGAACGCCAGCGCTATCGGCTGCGTCTGGAGTTCCTGGAAGGCCGCGGCCTCGCCGGTAACCTTGTGCACCAAGACTCCAGGCCACGTGGACAAAGGTTGACGTGGTGATCGAGGGTTGATTCGAGACTGCCATTTGGAGGCGGCATTGGGTGATCGGATCGGGCTGTCGGACGCGGAGGGGGAGATCGTCGGTGCGCCGCTGCCGTCCGAGCGAGATCGAGGCGGCCGTCCGGCGCACAGCAACCGGCGCTATTTCGAGGGCATGACGTGGATCGCGCGAACGGGCGCGCAGTGGCGGCGACTGCCGGACGAGTACGGCAAGTGAAACAGCGTGCTCCGCCGCTATCAGCGCTGGACCATGACCGGCGCGTCCGACGCGATGCTGGAGACGCTGGCGGGCGCGGTCGAGCGCGATGCCAGTGCCGACATGATCGGCAGTACGGTGGTGCGGGCGCACCACTGCGCGGCGGGCATAAAAAAGGAGCTAGGCCATGCCGAGGCGCTCGGTCGCTCACGCGGCGGGTTCACGACCAAGCCATACGCCCGAGGCGATGCCCAGGGACGCCCGCTCGCCCTTGTCCTGACGCCGGGGCTGGCGCACGACGTCCAGGGCTTCGGCCTGCTGATGCGCATGGTCGCCGATCATGTCGACGCCCTGCTGGCAGACCGGGGCTATAACGCCGACGTGATCCAAAACGAGTTGGCCGACGCGAACGTCGAAGCCGTCATCCCTGCCAAGCGCAACCGCCGCAGCCCTGCGCCGCATGACCGCGCGAGGTGCCGCTGGCGCAACCGCATCGAACGGTTGTTCAACAGGCTCGAGAACTAGCGCCGCATCGCCACGCGCTACGACAAGACCGCGGCGTCCTACCTCGGCTTCGTCATCCTCGCCTCAGCATTGCTCTGGCCACCCTTTGTCCACGTGACCTGGACACCATGCCGGCCCGCGTCTGCGACCCCTTTTCAGCCCGCGCAGCTGAGATCGAGGCGGCGCTGGAGGCATGCGGCCACGCCTGCCAGAACGCTTCCCCGCACAGAAGAACGATGCCCCTCCAGTGATCTCGCGCTCGCCCGCGTCGCCCATACCAACATTCTCGCCGCCATTACCCGCAGCCAGCAGGGCGGCGACATCGTGGCGCGTGCCGTCCTAGGCGGGGCCAAGGGGGCCAGCGGTTTCGCCACCCGCGACGGCGTCGCGACCGGGCAACGGATGCTCAGGCTGGAGGCTCAGGGCCGCACCCGCTTCGCCGCGCTCGTCACCGACGGCACGCTCGGCGAGGACGCCATGGTCGCAACCGTGCTGGAGTCGCGCGACCTCACCCGGCCATGGATCACCTAATCGCCTACAGTCAGTTCACGATGCACTTCCTCGCCCGACTGTGCGGACAAGCTCAGGTCGTATCGGCCGGGGGTGGGGAATGTTTCGCGCGCCAGGGTTAGCGGCACTGTTGCCCGCCCTCCGGGTGTGATCGTGACGCGCGCGAAGGCGCGCATTCGCCTGGGCATAGAGCGTGAGGACAGGTGCGGGCGCACGTCGACCCTCACCATTGCCGTGCCCATCCGCGCCCCGACGTTGGCGACGGTCGCGTCGACGATCAGCCCGGCGCCCAGGGCGATCCGATCGGGCAGCGCGATCCCGGCCAGCGCGAAGCGGGTGTAGGACAACCCCCAGCCGAACGGATAGAGCGCCGCGTCGGGCGCATCACGCCAGCGCGCGCGGCCGGGCATCAGCGGGTCGTCGGCGGGCGCGGGGCGGCCGGTGGGCAGGCGGTCGTAGGACCAGGGCTGCTGGCCTGTCGCGTGGGGGAAGCTGACGGGCAGGCGTCCCACCGGCTCGGCCAGGCCGAACAGGATGTCCGCCACCGCCGGCCCCGTTTCCTCGCCCAGGAACCAACAGCACAGGATGGCGGCCGCGTCGCGCACCGCGCCGTCGAGCGCCAGCGCGCGGCCGTGGCGCAGCAGCACCGCGACCGGCCGGCCGGCAGCCGCCACGGCGTCCGCCAGCGCCCGTTGCGCGGGCGGCAGCGCGATGGAGGCGCGGCTGTTGCCCTCGCCCGACCAGTCCGCCCCCTCGCCCAGCGCCAGCAACACCGCGTCCGCCGCGCGCGCGGCGGCGACCGCACGGTCGATCCCGCCGGGCAGCGGCGCGTTGATCCCAGACCCCGGTTCCACGGTCAGGAGCGAGGGGGCCGCCATGCGCGACGCGACGCCCGCGGCAAGGTCGATGCCGCCCGCCGGGTCGCCCGCGAAGCTCCACGGGCCGTTCAGATTGGTGCGGTCGGCGGCGAAGGGGCCGATCAGCGCGAGGCGCGCCCCGCCGCGCGGCAGCGGCAAGAGGCCCTCGTTGCGCAGCAATACGGGGGCGGCGCGCGCCACCTCGCCTGCCAAGCGTCGGGCGGGGCGGCGATCGGCGGCGCGGCGTTCGGCGCGCAGGCTCAGCGAGCGGTACGGGTCGTCGAACAACCCCAGCGCCTCCTTCAACGCCAGCACGCGGCGGACGGAGCGGTCCACCGCAGCCACCGGCACCGCGCCCGCCGCCATCAGGGCTGGCAGGTGGCGGTTGTAGAGGCCGCTCTGCATCGACACGTCCACGCCGGCCAGGATCGCCAGGCGCGCCGCGTCCGCCTCGTCCGCCGCCACCCCGTGAGCGATCAGTTCACGGTCGGCATCGTAGTCGGACACGCACACGCCCGAGAACCCCATCTCCTCGCGCAGCACGCGCGTCAGCAGCCAGCGATTGGCCGCCACCGGCACGCCGTTGAAGGTCGTGAACGACGCCATCGTCGCGCCCGCGCCGGCCCCGAACGCGGCCGCGAAGGGCGGCAGGAACACTTGGCGCAAGGTATCCTCACTCATGTCGACGGGGCCGTATTCCATGCCGCCTGCGACCGCGCCGTAGCCGACGAAGTGCTTGGGCGTGGCCAGCATCGCGTCGGCGCGGCGCAGGTCGGGCCCCTGGAAGCCGCGCACGCGCGCCGCCGCCAGCACTCCGTTCAGGTGAACGTCCTCGCCCGCCCCCTCGACCACGCGGCCCCAGCGTTGGTCACGCGCCACGTCCACCATCGGCGCGAACGTCCAGTGCAGCCCGCCCGCCGTCGCCTCGCGCGCGACCGCGCGCGCGGCCCGTTCCGATAGCGCGGGGTCGAAGGCCGCGGCCTCGGCCAGCGGCACGGGGAACACCGTGCGCGCGCCATGGATCACGTCGGCCGCAAACGCGAGCGGGATGCCCAGCCGGCTGTCCAGCGCCGCCGCCTGCGCGCGCCGGGCGCCCGCCACGCCCCAGCCGTTGAACAGCATTCCCACGCGGCCGGCGCGCACGTCCGCCAGCATGGCGTCGGCGCCGCGCGCGTTGACGCGCGGGTTGAGTACCGCACCGACAGGGCGGACCTCGTCGTTGAAGCAGCTGAGCTGGCCCGCCTTCTCCTCGGGCGTCATGCGCTCGATCAACGCGTCGATACGCGCCGCGGCGGCCGCACCGGGGGCGGGGACCAGCAGCCCGCTCGCCGCCAGCCCGGCGGCGAGTACGGAACGACGGTCCGGATCGTTACGCCGAGCAAACGACTCCGTGTCGCGGCGGCCACATCCGATGTCTTTCATGGCCGAAAGGGTAGCACATGATTGTTTTGTGGCCCGCCACGGGCGTAATCCGGACCGATAGGGCCCGCCGCCGGTCGAGGTACGGGGAGCCCTTGGGGAGAGGTTGGATGGCTTTCACCGATCGCGCGCCGCTGCGGTCCCTGTTGCTGGCGGGGGCGGCGCTGCCGGCATTGCTGCCGGCCGCGGCCTGGGGACAGGTAACGCAGCGCAACGTGCCCCAGCCGCCGGTGGCCGCGCAGACGTCGCAGGAAAGCGCGGCCGCGCCGACCGGGCCCGATGCCGTCGCCCAGGCCGACCAGGACCTGCAGGACATCGTCGTCACCGGCACCACGTCGCGCGACCGCCCGCTCATCACCGCGTCGGCCGACATCACCTATGCCACGCGCACCGACCTGGACAGGCGCGCGCCGAAATCGACGGCCGACCTGCTCGACCTCGTGCCCGGCGTGTTCGTGGAAGGCACGGCGGGCCAGGTATCCAACAATTATTCGGTCCGTGGCCTCCAGGGCGGCAGCCAGCGCTTCGTCCAGCTGGAGGAGGACGGTCTGCCGATCCTGTACGGCGGCGGCGGCGCGGACTTCTTTTTCGACCAGGACCTGACGATCGACCGGCTGGAGGCGGTCAAGGGCGGTTCGTCGGGCATCCTGACGGTGAACGGCGCGGGCGCCACGATCAACTTCATCACGCGCCGTCCGAACTTCGATCGGGCGGAGGGCGCGGCGCGCGTCACCGGCTATAATTACGGGATGAAGCGCGGCGATTTCTACTATTCGCAGCCGATCACCGACAATCTGGCGTTCAATGTCGGCGGCTTCGTCCAGTCGTCGCCCGGTGTGCGCAAGAACCCGTTCGACTATGCCGGCTACCGCGTGAAGGGGCAGCTGGAATACCGGTTCGACGACGGCGGCTTCATCCGCCTGTCGGGCCGGGGCGGCGACGTGGAATATGCCTATTACGCGACGCAGCCCTATCGTTTCGACGACGGCGACATCGAGGGGATCCCCGGCCTGGGCGTGCAGTTCGGCAACGTGGGCGGCGACGCCTTCTCCAACATCGCCGTGCCCGTCTCGACCTTCGCGAACCCAAGCGGTTTCCGCGAGTTCCGCTACCGCGACGGCATCAAGACCAGGTTCTGGCAGGCCCGCCTCGACGTCGAGAAGCCGTTGACGGACGAGATCGATCTGTTCCTGCACACGCGCTACATCGACTATAGCTACGACTTCAACGGGCTGTTCCCGGGGTCCGGTACCGGCAACGCCGGCCTGACCAGCGCGGTCAATTACCTGACCGAGAGCAGCGCGTCGCCGATCCAGAGCCTGTTGGCGGCGGGGCGCGCGCGCTTCATCAACGCCGCGCGCTTCGGCATCCGCAACCGTCGGACCGGCGTCACGCTGGGGGCCAACCAGACGGCGGCGCTGAACGCGCTCAACGGCAACGGCTTTCTGCAACGCACGACGCTGAACCACGACTATATCGATGGCCAGGATTACGGCTTGAACGCCGGCGGCCGGTGGGAGCACGACTTCGGCGGGTTGCGCAACTCGCTGACCGCGGGCGTGATGTACTACAACGTCAAGCGCGATCAGGACCAGTCGGCCACCGCCAGCGTCGTCAACGACGTGCGCACCAACAGCGACGTGTACGACATCGTGGCGCTGGACGGCGCCAACAACATCGTCGGCTCGCTGACGGACAACGGCCTCGTCTCCTACGGCGACTGGGGGGCGGGCATCCGCCAGCGCAAGGATTCCACCGTCTCGCTCTACGCCAACGATGAGCTGGCGATCGGCGACCTGCGCATCGACGGCGGCATCCGCTGGGAAAGCGACCGCGCCACCGCGCTCGACGGGCAGACGGCGGCGGTCAACCAGCCGGTCCCGGCCGGGCTGAACGGCGTGATCCGCGACGTGGGGCCGACCTTCAACGGCCAGTACGCCGCCGCCAACCCCGGCCGCACGGGTGCGGACGGGCGCATCACCCAGGACAAGATCAGCTGGACGGTGGGTGCCAACTACCTGATCCAGCCGAACTTCTCGGTCTATGCCCGTTATGCCCGCGGGTTCCAGACCAACAACATCGACATCATCACCACCATCGACCTGTACGAGGCGGGGGTGCGCTATCAGGCGGGCCGGCTGTTCAGCGGGTCGGTGACCGCGTTCCAGACCAACTTCAACAACCAGAACTTCAACTTCGCCGACCCCAACAACCCGGCGGTGCAGGTGAATTTGGACGCCGACCTGCGCACGCGCGGCGTCGAGATCGACTTCGTGGTGCGTCCGGTCGATGCGTTCGCGGTCGCGTTCCAGGGGGTGTTCCAGGACCCCGAGCTGCGCTCGCTGCGGCTGAACGGCGTCGACCAGGGACAGCAGTTCGAGGGCAACCGGCCCGAGCGCACGCCGGCCAAGCTGTTCACGGTCACGCCGACCTATCAGTTGCCCAACGGGCTGGGCGAGGTGTTCGGGCGCTATAAATATGTCGGCCGCATCTTCGCCGACAACGGCAACGGGCTGGCGCTGCCCAGCTACGGCGTGACGAGCGCCGGCGTGACGCTGAACCTGTCCAGCCAGATCCAGGCGAACGTGTCGGTCGAGAACATCTTCAACGTCCGCGGGCTGACCGAGGGCAATCCCCGCCAGGGCCAGACCCAGGCGATCACCGAGGGCAATTTCTACGCCCGCGGCATCGTGGGGACGACCTACGGCGGCACGCTGACGTTCCGTTTCTGACGATGGCGATCCGGCGGGTCGCGGGGGCGGTGCTGGCGGGGCTGCTGGCAGGGTCGGGCGGGGCGCAGCGCGCCGCGCCGTCCGGCCCCGAGCTCACCTATCGCGTGACGGAGGGGCAGAACCTCAACGCCTTCGTCCGCGCCGGCCCGGTCGCCGCCCACCTGCTGCTGCGCAACGGCACGGACCCCCGCGTGCTGGTCGCGTTCCCGGCGGGCAACAGCGGGACGGGCCTGTGGTTCGAGCCGCTGGCGGGCCCCGCGACCTGGCGGCTGGAAACGCCGCCCCGGCCACTGACGATCGCGTCGTCGGGCGGCGTGCTGAACGGCGTCGAGGCGGTGGCGAGCATCGACGCGCCCGCGCTTCGCGTCCGTCAGGCGATCCTATCCAGCGTCCGCTACCTCCGCGACTATCAGGCGGTCGGCCGGTTCCCCAAGGAGGTGGCGGCCGATCCCCAGATCGCGGGCGACACGATCGAGTGGCGGCGGCCGCGGCTGGACGGCCAGCCTGGCTATCTGTTGTCGGTGCGCGTGCTGGACGGGCGGATCGCCGATGGGACGATCCTGGCGGGGGCGGGCGGTCGCATCCGGTTGCGCATCACGGCGGCGACGGGCGAGCGGCCGCTGACGGGCTTGGCCGAGGCCGAGTTGTTGAACGAGCGCGCGGCCCCCGACCCGGCGGCGCGAAACGCGCTGCGGTTCCTCAGCTACCGCGAGAAGTTCCTGGCCGGGTCGTGGCGGTTCCAGACCTATTTCGGGCGCGACACGCTGATGTCGGTGCGGCTGCTGATGCCGGCCCTCCGCCCCGCGGCGGTGGAGGCGGGGCTCGCGTCCGTGCTGGCGCGGCTGAACGCGCGAGGCGAGGTCGCGCACGAGGAGGGGATCGGCGAGTTCCCCGTGGTCGACAACCGGGCGAATGGGCAGAAAGGCGACGCGGCGCAGCTCGACTACGGCATGGTCGACGACGACTACATGCTGGCCCCCGTCGCGGCCGAATGGCTGCTGGGGGCGGGGCGCGGCGGGGCGGCGGCCTATCTGGCGCGACCCGTTTCCAGCGAGACGCGGCCCGGGGTCGCCGAGCCGGCGGGCGCGGCGCTGGCGCGGAACCTGCGCTTCGTGGTCGAGCGCGCGCGTCCCTTCGCCGCCGATCCGCGCTGGAACCGGCTGGTGCCGATCGCGAAGGGGCGGCTGACCGGCCAGTGGCGCGACAGCGAGGAGGGGCTGGGCCGCGGCCGGTACGCCTACGACGTCAACGCGGTGTTCGTGCCGGCCGCCCTCGACGCGGGCGCGCGGATGCTGGCGGCGGGGCTGCTCGACCCGTATCTGTCCGCGGACGACCGGCGCGCTCTGGGCGATGCTGCGGCGCTGGCGGCCGTCTGGCGCACGCGCGCGCCCGACCTGTTCCGCGCGCAGGCGGCGAACGCGACCGCGACCCAGGCCGTGCGCGCCTATGCCGGGCGGGTGGGCGTGCCGGCCGAGCCCGCGCTGGCGGCGCTGGGGACGGCGCCGCTGCGCTACCACGCGATCGCGCTCGACGACGACGGGCGGCCGGTGCCGATCCTGCATTCGGACGAGGGGTTCCGGCTGTTGTTCGACCGGCCGGCACCGGCGGAGCTGGACGCGGACGTGGGCGCGCTGATGCGGCCGTTCCCGGCGGGGCTGATGACGGACATCGGCCTGCTGGTCGCCAACCCCGTGCTGGCCGAGCGTGCGGTGCAGGACCGGTTCGCGCCGTCCGCCTATCACGGCGCGGTGGTCTGGTCGTGGCAGCAGGCGCTGATGGCGGCCGGGCTGGCGCGCCAGCTGGAACGGCGCGACTTGCCGCCCGCTACCCGCGCGCGGCTGGTCGCCGCGCAGG
>Ga0325401_1000464_pt1 | contig 29148 bp, 26 predicted proteins | sample PopdelMetagenome_FD_205666 | JGI IMG/M metagenome (GOLD analysis project Ga0325401, IMG submission 205666) | Populus deltoides microbial communities from Bellville, Georgia, United States - Xylem-PdKOR-R2 | ecosystem: Host-associated > Plants > Phyllosphere > Stem > Wood/Secondary xylem | place...
GCCAGCCGTGAAGAGCTTTGCCGAGCGGTTCGCGCGTGCGCTGGCGGCAGCCGAGCCGAAGCGCTTCGTTGCGACCATGACGAAGTCGCGCCGCAAGGGCCGCATCTTCATAGACTGGCTGCGCAACCAGCGCGGCAGCACCGCTGTGTTGCCATACTCGGCGCGGGCACGGTCCGGCGCGCCGGTCGCGGCTCCGGTATCCTGGACCGAACTGCGCGAGATCGACACGGCCTCGCCATGGAACGTCGGCGACGTTGCCGCCTTGCTGGAACGGGCCGGTAGCCGCAGTCTGACCGGCTGGGGCAGGGCGGAGCAAAGGTTGCCTGACGTATGATTAAGTGGTGAAACTGGTGGAAAGCGGAAGGGCCGTTTTCAGGCGCGGAGGGGGCGTGAGCGGCCCTTCGTTCAGGCGGGGTGGTCAATAACTGCCCCGCGCGCAGGCTCGCTAGCAGCGCATTCAGATTGCTTACCTAAATCGTCAGCCGCACCTACTTCGGACGGTGCGTGTCACAGCCTAGCGTCTCCAGCATAGCGACGCGAAGCCTTCGGGCCTTACCAGAGAGCTCGCCGCCAGAAGGGCGAGGTTCCGTTGGCGTCACCGTGCGCCTGCGCACTGCCGGCTATCCCGCCTGCCTCCGGCGCGGCGAGGTAAGGTGAGCCTCGGCGGCTAATCAGTCTCTATGGGGTCGGAACGATCGCAACGGACCTCGCGCCGCAGTGCCGGGGCGTCCAAGGCCATGAACATCAAGGTGAACAGGATTAGACCGGAAGCGTCCGTCACATCCATTTTCCAGTCGCCCGAGTCCCAGAACTCGTCATCGTCGCGGAGAAGGTCGGCTGTCAGACGCAGCGCAACGGCGCGAGCCGCGGCCAAGTCCGCCAGCTCCGCACCCGTTTTGTCGGTATAGGTGGCCCCATCGTGCACGTTGAAGAAGTAGTGCGGCATATGTCCTCCGCGCGCAGATGGAGGCACGCTTGCCTGCCGGCGGCCCATCCGGAGCCTGCCCGACGGGTATTAAGGGACGGGCGCGCCGGAAGGTCCAATCAGCTTACCTATATCAGCACGATTCTCATCCAGCCGGGGCGCTGCGCCGTGCCGTGTCCGGACGCGTTTCCGCCGCCTGGTGACGCAGAATGTCCGCCATCCTGCGATGGACTGCGCGGCACTCGGGGCTTCGGGACCGAAGGGCCGCATGGTCCTGCTGCATGGCCCCAAGGATCAGTCGGCCCCATTTGGACGTGTCCGAGGCGGCGGTCGCCCTCGACGTTTGCACGGGGGAAGCTGGGGGAACGTCGTCCAGGCGTCCGGACCGGAGCGGATAAAGCTCCACCGTTCCCAGGACTACGAGCTGGGGCACGCTCCGCCATCCGCGCGCGTGGCGCCGCGCAAGCTGCGTCACCTCGGGAAGGCGGCTGGCGATCCATAGCAGCCTTTCGGCCACGGTGCGGCACGCGGGCGCGCACATCTCCAGGGCGGCGCGAGGGATCAGGATCGTGTGTCCTCCGTCCTTCGCGCAAAGGGTGATCCTTATGCCCTGCTTCCGCACGACGGGGGTGGCTGGTACGTAATCGCAATGCATAAAGCCATATCCAGCACGCAGGATTTGCGAGCAATAACATGCATTTGAATGAGGCGCCTTCGCCGGAAATCATGCGATGGACGCTGCCGCGGGCGTAGGAACCTGATCCAGGATGATGCGCGGCTCCTCCCGGCATGACAGCCGGAACCGCGTCCTTTTGGCCGCAGGCTGGAGGCAGCGGCCATCCCCATGCGGGTACGGGAGCGGAGAGCGAGCATGACCGATCTGATCTCACGGCTGGGACAGGCGCTGCTGATGGCGACGGGCATGTTCTGGCAGACGGGGTGGAGTCTGGTGCTCGGCTTCGCGATCTCAGGCGTCCTGCAGGCGGTGGTGCCCGCCGACAAGGTGCGCGACGCGCTCGGCCGGGGCGGCCCCAAGCAGATCGCGCTCGCCAGCCTCGCCGGGGCGGCCTCGTCCAGCTGCTCCTACGCGTCCGCGGCCATCATGCGCACGCTGTTCCGAAAGGGGGCGGCCTTCGTGGCGAGCCTCGCCTTCCTGTTCGCGTCCACCAACCTGGTGCTCGAACTGGGCATCGTCCTCTACCTGCTGCTCGGCTGGCAGTTCGCGGCGGCCGAGTGGCTGGGCGGCGTGGTGCTGATCGCCGTCATGAGCCTGCTGGTCCGGCTGACGCTGCCGCGCCGCCTCGTGGAGGAAGCCCGCGGGCACCCGGAGCAGGGCGGCGGACACGAGCATCGGAGCATGACGGTGGAAGGCGGCACCTGGGCCGAGCGGCTGCGGTCGCCGGACACGGCCGTTCGCGTCGCCCAGAACTTCGCGATGGACTGGCGCATGCTGTGGAAGGACCTGGCGGCCGGGTTCCTGATCGGCGGGCTGCTGGCGGCCTTCGTGCCGCAAACCGTGTGGCAGACGCTATTCCTCGACAACGCGCCCGAATGGCAGCGCGTGTCGGCGGGCGTGCTGATCGGTCCGCTGGTCGCCGTGCTCAGCTTCGTGTGCTCGATCGGCAACGTGCCGCTGGCGGCCGTCCTGTGGGCCGGCGGCGCGAGCTTCGGCGGCGTGATCGCGTTCCTGTTCGCCGACCTCATCATCCTGCCTTTGCTGGACGTGTACCGACGCTATTTCGGCTGGCGCACCGCCCTCTACATGGCGGTCGTGTTCTACGCCTCCATGGTGGTCTCCACGCTGATCGTGGACCGGAGCTTCTCGGCGCTGGGCATCGTCCCGGAACAGGCACCGGACATGGCCAGGCGGGTGACGCACTTCGCGTTCAACTACACCTTCTGGCTGAACCTGGTTGCGCTGGCGCTGGCGGTGTGGCTCTTCGTGCTGAACCGACGCCATCCCATGAAGCACGGCTAGCGGCCCGGTCCGAGCGGCTCAGCCGGTTTCCGCCAAAAGCTGATCCAAGTGCCGCAGCACACTGTCCTGCGCCTCTTGGTCAGGACGCGCTGTGGAGCGGTCCAGCGCCAGTTCGGCCGCCATCGCGTCCCGTATGCGGCCAACCGCGTCGGCGTCGATCGCGCCGGCCCGCCGCAACTCGACCACCAGCTGCAACAGCCCGACGGCGGATGCGCGGGCGCGAAAGCCCGCCAGCAGCACGTCGTCGTGGCGCTTCCGGCTCTCCTGTTCGTCCACCTATGCCTCCGCGCGCGACCAAGCCGCCATCCACTCCAAGAAAGCGTCAGCGGCGCTGCCGTTCCACCGAGAAGCCGGCGGCAAGGCCGTGGTACAGCCGTTCGCGCGACACCAGTGCGGACACGCCGTCCGCGATCAGCGCGGTGGCGAACAGCGGCACGATCATGCCGCGGCTCGCGGTCGCTTCCGACAGGATGATCACGGCGGTGAGCGGCGCGCGCACCACGCCGGCGAAATAGGCCACCATGCCGAGCAGCACGATCGCGCCGGCCGGACTTGCAGGGAAGACCGGCGTGAGCAAGTTGCCGATCCCCGCGCCTACGGCTAGCGACGGCGCGAAGATGCCGCCGGGCGTGCCGCTGAGCGTGGTCGCCAGCGTGGCGAGCGCCTTGGCCGGCCCGGACCACCACGGCAACGGCCCGCCCTCGACCAGGGCGCGGGTGGCTTCGTAGCCCGTGCCCCAGGTGGCGCCGCCAGTGGCCAGACCGGTCAACGCCACCACCAGCCCGCACCCGGCGGCGAGCGTCACGGGGCGGGACCGCAGGCGCCGGACCAGCGGCGTGGTGGAAGCGGACCAGCCCAGCACCGCCCGCGTGAACAATCCGCCCCCTACGCCGCCGATCACGCCCACCAGCGGGCAGGCGAGCGCCACGACACCCAGGTCGAGCGTCCGGCGCATGGCGCCGAAATAGACATAGTCGCCGGCGATCCCCAGCGTGACCATGCCGGCCACCATGACCGCGCCCATGACCAGCAGCGTGACCCGCTGCTCATAGGCGGCCGCCAGTTCCTCGATAGCGAAGGCGACGCCTGCGAGCGGCGTGTTGAAGGCGGCGGCGACGCCCGCCGCCCCGCCCGCGATCAGCACGCCGGCGCTGATCGGCACCCGCAGCAACCGGTGCACCGCCACCATCAAGGCGGCGCTGACCTGCACGGTCGGACCCTCGCGCCCGACCGATCCGCCCGCGCCGAGCATCGCCACCGTGAAGCCCAGCTTGGCCGCGGCTGTCCGGAGTGACACCAGCGGCCCGCGCGCAGCGCCTTCCGGATCGCGAGCGGCGGCGATGACCTGCGGGATGCCCGATCCCCGCGCCGCCGGAACCAGCCGGGCCGTGGCCCAAGCCACGGCCGCGAACACTGCCGGGGTGAGCGCCAGCGGCAGCAGCGGCACGGCGGCGACCGCCCGCGAGAAGGCGCATTGCGCCAGGTCGCCGGCGTGCGCGAAGGCGAGCGCCACCAGCGCCAGCAGGACCGCCCCCACCGCGGTGGCGGCGCGGCGCCGGGCGACCTGCAGCGGCCGGCGGACGTGCGTGGTCCGCCGCCGACGCCAGAGGATGCGCATCCGGCGTAGCCCCGGTCGGCGGAAGGTCCACACGGCCGCTCAGCCTCCCAGCGACAGCACGGCGGCGGCCGTCCCGATCACGAGAACCACCAGCAGCGCGCCGACCCGGGCATAGTCGGTGAAGCGGTAGCCGCCAGGCCCCATGACCAGCAGGTTGTTCTGGTGCCCGATGGGCGTCAGGAAGTCGGCGGACGTACCCACCAGCACGGTGAGCAGCGCGGCGTCCGCCCCCACGCCCACCAGCCGGGCCACGTCGATGGCGAGCGGGCCCATGATAACGGCGGAGGCCACGTTGTTGAGGAAGATCGACAGGAGCAGCGTGACGCCACATAGCGCCGCCAGCACCGCGAACACCGGCATGCCCGCCAGGGCGGCACCCAGCCACTCGGCCGCCACCGCCGCGGCGCCGCTGGTCTCGAAGCTGCGCCCGACCGGGATCATGGCGGCCAGCAACAGCACCACGCTCCAGTCGACGGACGCGTAGACCTCGTCGGCGGGCAGCAGGCGGGTCGCCGCCAGCACCAGCGCCGCGCCCAGAAAGGCGAGCGCGGGAGACGCTCCGAAGCCGACGATGGCGACGATCGCGGCAAGGAAGACGAGCAGCACCGGCCCCACTGCCCCGCGCCGCACGGGCACGGCGTCCAGCCGGTCGATCTCCAGCAGTCGGGCACGGCCGACGAAGCCGGCCAAGTCACCGGGCTGTCCGCGCACGTAGAGCTGGTCCCCGGCCTGGATGCGCAAGCTGGACAGCGGCACTCGCGCCCGCGCCGCGCGCGGACCCACGGCCACCACCCGGACGCGCCCCCCGCTGCGGATGCGAACCGCCTCGTGGCTGAGCCCGATCAGGAACGAGCCGTGCGCCACGGCCGCCCGAGCCGTGACGGCCCCTGGCGCGGCGTCGAGATTCTCGTCCGCCGACAGGCCGGTATCGGCCGCCACTGCCCATTGCTGGCGGCGGGAGGCGACCAGCAGCCTGTCTCCGGTCTGGAGGGCAGCGGACGCGGGCAGCCGGCGGCCGTTCCGGAACGTCGCCAGGCGGCGCGCCGCTGCGCATCGCAGCATCGGCAGCAACGCAGCCGCCTCGCCGTCCCCGACAATGCCTAGCTCGTACACGCGCCAGGGCGGGCGCGTTCCGGCTCCGACGGTCTCGCGCATCGGCAGCAGCCGCCAGCCGACCAGCGAGAGATAGGCCAGCCCCACAAGCGCCACCGCGCCGCCCACGGGCGTCATCTGGAAGAAGCCGAAAGGCCTGCCCAGTTCCTCCTCGCGCACGGAGGAGAGGATCAGGTTGGCCGGCGTGCCGATCAGGGTGGTCATGCCGCCCAGGATGGTCGCGAAGGCCAGCGGCATCAGCGTGGCGGCCGGCGGGCGCCGGGCGTCTCGCGCGATGGAAGCGGCGACCGGCATGGTGATGACCAGCGCCGCGATGTTGTTCATGAAGGCCGACAGAAAGGCGCCCAGCGCGAGCAGCAGGCCCAGCCGGACCGCGAACGGCGCCGCGGCCGGGATCAGGGCGCGCGACAGGGCGGCGGCCGCGCCGGACAGTTCCACGGCGCGTCCCACCACCAGCACGGCCGCCACCGCCACCACCGCCGGGTCCGCGAAGCCCGCCAGCGCGTCGGCGGGCGCGACCAGGCCGGTGAGGACGCAGGCGAACAGCGCCAGCACCGCCACCGCGTCGTGCCGGACGCGCTCCGACACGAACAGCACCAGCGCGCCGGCCAGCACCAGCGCGCTCGTGGCGGCCGCCGTCACGGCGTCGCCGCCCCGCCGGCCGGTTGCAGCGCGAAGGCTTGGCCGGCGGCGGGTCCCGGCACCGCCCGGACGCCGTCCCGCCCGAGCAGCGCGGCAACGGCTGCCGCGCGGCGTTGCGCCAGCAGCGGGCGCGGCGGGGCGGGCCTTTCGGCCAGGCCGGGCACGGCGAGCGCCGGCACGTTCCACCGGCGCGCCTGCCACGCGGACAGCAGCACCGCGTCGCGCGCCGGCCCGTCCAGCGCGTCCGCGTTGTCGGCGAAGCGGATCACCGGCATGGGGGCCAGCGGCGGCACCAACGCCACGTCCCACCCCTGCGCCACCGCCGCCGCCCGCGCCTCTAGCGCGCGATAGACCTCCGGCCCGGCGCCCGGCAGCGGGGCCGCGGTCGCCACCGCGCGGCGATGCTCGCGGTCCAGCGTGACGGCGTCCACCGGCACGCCGGCCGCCAGCGCCACCAGTCGAGCCACGCCGGTGGCGGCCGCGTCGTCCGCCGCGGCGGCGGCGGACGCCTGGCGAAGCTCGGCGCGCTGCGCGTCGAGCGCGCCCGCGTTCGGGTCGAGCAGCACCTGGTCCAGGCGCAGGCGCACCGCGCGGCCAAGCCGGTCCGTCATCTCGCGTTCCAGCCGGCGTACGTCGCGGGCACCCGTGCGGGGCACGATCACTACCGCGCGTACGATGGCGGGATCGCGATCAAAGTCCACGTCCAGCTGCGTCACGCGCGCGTTCTCGCCGAACCGCTCGTTGAGCAGGGAGCGGACCTGTGCCGCCGCCACCGTCTCGCGCGCGATGCGACTTAGCGACACCGCCAGCGGCACCGCCATGACCGCGAACACCAGCAGCAGCGCGATTGTCTGCGCCCAGCTCTGCCGCCCGGACAGCGCGTGGCCGAAGCCGTAGAGCCTGGCCATGATCGTGGCTGACAGCGCGATGGTGACGAAGTTGGTGCCGAACAGCGCCAGTGAGCCTGCAAGCACGGGCATGTTGCCCGTCGCCAGCCCGTAGCCGACGACGGCCAGCGGCGGCATCAGCGCGGTGGCAATGGCGACGCCCACGATGGTCTCGCCCCGTCCACGGATGATCGCGAAGGTGCCCGCCAGCGCTGCGAACAGCGCCACCAGCAAGTCGAACAAATTGGGCCGCGTGCGCGCCAGTATCTCGGCCGTCGGTGCCTTCAGCGGCGAGGCAAGCACGATCAGCGCGGTGAAGCATACCGCCGCCACGGCCCCCACCGCCAGCGCGGTCAGCGACCGACGCATCTCGGCGAAGTCGAACAAGGCCAGGCTGAAGCCAAGCCCCAGGATCGGGCTCATCAGCGGCGAGATTAGCATGGCGCCGATCACCACTGCGGGGGAGGAGAGCAGCAGACCAAGTACCGCGATGCCGGCCGACATCATCGTCATGAAGGCGTAGCGGCCGGACCAGCCGCTTTCCTCCACCACCCGGGCCACCACCCGCTCGCGATCCACGGACGCGGCGAGCCGCCCGCGCCACCAGCGGTGGAACGGCTCTGATGCGGCAGCATCCTGTAAATCAATGGTTTCGCGCGCCACGAACGCGTAGTGCGGCACTATGGCTGACCAAACAACCCGAGCGTTCATAGGCGGTACGGTTTCGTGATCGCCGCGGCGGCCCTCGTTACGGCGGCGCTGGCGACGGCGCTGCTGACGCTGGGCGGCTTCACCCGCACGCCCGCGTGGCGCGCGATGGTGACGCCGCTGGCCTCCATTATCGGCTCGGGCTTCCTGATCTCCGGCCCGCTGCTTGCCAAGGAGTTCGGGTCGGCGGCCGTGGGCGCCATGGCCGTGCTGCTCCTCATTGCCTACGCGGCCGGCGCGGTGATCCGCTTCAATATCCGGCACGTAGAGGACCTGGCGCCAAGCCTGTCCCTGAACGACCCGCTGGCCTGGACGATGCGGGCGGCGCAGGTGATGCTGGCGATCGCCTATGCCGTGTCGGTCGCCTATTACCTGAAGCTGCTGGCCGAGTTCGTGTCCAAGCCGCTCAGCATACCGGACGGCTGGCACGGGCTGGCGACCAACCTGCTGGTGACGGCGATCATCGCCGCGCTGACCGCGCTGACCTTTTCCGGCAGCATCCGCCGCATCGAGCACGCGGCGCACGCCAGCGTGTCGGTGAAGCTGGGCATCATCGCCGGGCTGCTGGCGGGGCTGGCCGCGTGGTGGCCGGCCGGCGGCACGGGCGCGGCACCGGCGCCGCCCGTGCGCCTGTCCTGGAACAGCGTGCCGCTGCTGCTGGGCCTGCTCATCACCGTGCAGGGGTTCGAGACGTCGCGCTACATGGGCGACCACTATGACCAGGAGACGCGGATCGCGACCATGCGGCGCGCGCAATGGCTGTCGTCGGCCATCTACCTGGCGTTTCTGGCGCTGCTGACCCCTCTGCTGGGCGAGGCGCAGGCGGCCGAGGGGGTGGCCGGAATCTACGACCTGATGCGGACGGTGGCGCCGGTGCTGGGCGTGTTCGTGCTGGTGGGTGCCGTATCCAGCCAGCTGAGCGCCGCCATCGCGGATTCGATCGGGTCCGGCGGGCTGCTGGTGGAGGTGTCGCGGCGGCGTCTCGGCGTGCGGCAGGCGTTCATGGCGGCGGCGGCGCTGTCGATCGCGGTGGTGTGGCTCACCGACCCCTTCTCCGTGATCGCGCTGTCGTCGCGCGCGTTCGCCCTTTTCTACGCGATGCAGGCGCTGATCGCCCTGTGGGTGTCGCTGCGCACCGGGGCCGGCGGCGCGGCGGCGCGGGCCGGCTTCGCGGTCGTGGGCCTGATCTGTGTGGTTGCGGCGCTGGCGGGCGCGCCGGCAGAGGGGTGAGACCACCGTTCCACTAAAGGCATCGTTACTGCCCTATTCAGGCTAGCTTCAAGTTGCGCCGTTCATCCCGCCGGTACGCCACGACAGACCCATCCTGCGTGAACCCGCGCGGCCAGCAAGGAGCGCGCGCCGCGCCGTGAACGTCGAGAACCCTCAGCACTTCCAGGAAGCCCCCGCACGGCGGCGTCCCCTCACACGGCGCGCCAGGGTGGTGAGCTGGGCGGCGGTGCTGTTGATCCTCGCCGCGGCGCTCGCCTGGATCGCGGGGGTCGTGGGCGGTGCGGGCGACGGGCAGGCAGCCGAGCGCGAGCGGCGCCGCAACCGCGTGCAGACGGTGAGCGTGGCCCGGGCCGCGGCGCGGGACGTGGCCGTGACGGTGGAGGCGCTGGGAACGGTGACGCCCGCCGCCACCGTCACCGTGCGCCCCCAGGTCTCGGGCGTGGTCACCGCCATCCTGTTCCGCGAGGGGCAGACGGTGCGCGCCGGACAGGTGCTGGCCCGCATCGACCCGCGCCCCTACCGCGCGCAGCTGGCCCAGGCGTCCGGGACTCTGGCCCGCGACCGGGCGCAGCTGGACAATGCGCGCGTGACCCTGCGACGCTACCGCGAGCTGCTGGCGCAGGATTCGATCGCGCGGCAGGACGTGGACACGCAGGCGGCGCTGGTCCGCCAACTGGAGGGCACGGCCGACGCCAACGCCGGGGCCGTGGACGCGGCGCGGCTGAACCTCCGCTTCTCCGAGGTGCGCGCACCCGTCGCCGGGCGCGTCGGCCTGCGCGTGACGGACGTCGGCAACTTCGTGGCCGCGGGCGACGCCGCCGGCATCGCCGTCATCACCACGGTCGCGCCGATCGACGTGAGCTTCGCGGTGCCGCAGGACCGGCTGGCGGACGTGGAGCGGGCGGCGAGGCAGGGCGCCCTGCCCGCCGAGGCGCTGGACCGCGGGCGGAACACCGTGCTGGCGCGCGGCCGCTTCCTGACGCTGGACAACCGGGTCGCGACCGAAACGGGGACGGTGCGGGCCAAGGCGCGCTTCGCCAACGATGACGGCGCGCTCTTTCCCAACCAGTTCGTCAACCTGCGGCTGCGCACCGCGGTGCTGGAGGGCGCGGTGGTGGTGCCGGTCACCGCCGTCCGCCAGGCGGAGGGGGCGAGCTTCGTGTGGCTGCTGCGGCCCGACAGCACGGTGGAACAGCGCCGCATTGAGACGGGCCGGACATCGGGCACGGACGTGGTGGTCACGCGCGGCCTGACGGTCGGCGACCGGGTGGTCAGCGAGGGCGGCGACCGCATCAAGGGGGGTGATAAGGTGCGTACGCCGGAGGCCCCGGCGCGCGATGGGCCGGCCGGCGGCAAGGCCGGGCGCTGACCGGGTGAACCCGTCCCGCCCCTTTATCCTGCGCCCCGTCGCCACCGCGCTGCTGATGGTGGCGGTGGTGCTGGCGGGACTGGTCGGCTTTCGCCTGCTGCCGCTCGCCGCGCTGCCGCAGGTGGACTACCCGACTATCCAGGTCACCACCCTCTATCCCGGCGCCAGCCCGGAGGTGATCTCCCAGGTCGTCACCGCGCCGCTGGAGCGCCAGTTCGGCGAGATGGCGGGCCTGTCGCGAATGAGCTCCACCAGCTCGGCCGGCGCGTCGGTGGTGACGCTGCAGTTCGGGCTGGGCGGGCGGCTCGACGTGGCGGAGCAGGAGGTCCAGGCCGCGATCAACGCCGCCGACGCGCTGCTGCCCGCCGACCTGCCAGCGCCGCCCATCTACGCCAAGGTGAACCCGGCCGACACACCGGTGCTGACGCTGGCGATCACGTCGCGCACCATGAAGCTAACGGAGGTGCAGCGGCTGGTGGACACGCGGCTGGCACAGAAGCTGTCGCAGGTGGCGGGGGTGGGGCTGGTCCGGCTGGCGGGCGGGCAGCGGCCGGCGGTGCGCATCCAGGCCGACACCCAGGCGCTGGCGAGCTACGGCATCTCGCTCGACACGCTCCGGACCGCGATCGACAACGCCAATGCGAACAGCGCCAAGGGCAGCTTTGACGGGCCCACCCGCGCCTATCAGATCAACGCCAACGACCAGCTGCTGACCGTCGCCGACTACGAGACCCTGGTCGTGACCTATGCCGACGGCGCCCCCGTGCGGCTCCGCGACGTGGCGCGCGTGGTGGACGGGGCGGAGAACCGGCGGCTGGGCGCGCTCGCCAACCTGACGCCCGCCATCATCCTGACCGTGCAGCGCCAGCCGGGCGCCAACGTCATCGCCACCGTGGACGCCATCCAGGCGCGCCTGCCCCAGCTTCGCGCTGCGCTGCCGGCCGGGCTGGACGTGTCGGTGCTGGCGGACCGCACGACGGGCATCCGATCGTCCATCCACCATGTCGAGATGGAGCTGCTGCTGGCGGTCGTGATGGTGGTGCTGGTGATCTTCCTGTTCCTGCACTCCGCGCGTGCGACGCTGATCGCCGCACTCGCCATCCCCGTGTCGCTGGTGGGCGCGTGCGGGGTGATGTACCTGCTCGGCTACAGCCTCAACAATCTGTCGCTGATGGCGCTGACCATCGCGACGGGCTTCGTGGTGGACGACGCCATCGTCGTCATCGAGAACATCGCCCGCCACATCGAGGAGGGCGAGGCGCCGTTCCCCGCGGCGCTGAAGGGCGCGGCCGAGATCGGCTTCACCATCATCTCGCTCACCGTGTCGCTGGTGGCGGTGCTGATCCCGCTGCTGTTCATGGGCGACGTGGTAGGCCGGCTGTTCCGCGAGTTCGCCATGACGCTGGCGATCACGGTGGTGATCTCCATGTTGGTGTCGCTGACGCTCACCCCCATGCTGGCCGCCCGCTGGCTGAAGCCGGCCGGCGAGGAGCGCGCGATGCGGCTCGGTGCCGCCGCTGCGTGGCTGTTCGAGCGGGTGGAGGCCCGGTACGAGCGCGCACTGGCCGCCGTGCTCGACCGGCAGCCGCTGGTGCTGGCGGCCGCGGCGGCGCTGTTCGGGGTGACCGCGCTCCTCTACCTGGCGGTGCCCAAGGGGCTGTTCCCGCTCCAGGACACGGGCCAGCTGCTGGTCCGGACGGAAGCGGCGTCGGCCGTGTCGTTTGACCGAATGGTCGCCCTCCAGCGGGCGGCGGCGCGCGCGATCCTGGCGGACCCGGCAGTGGAGAACGCCGCCTCCTTCGTGGGCGTGGACGGCGCCAACAGCGCCGCGCTCAATGCCGGGCGCATGATCGTCAACCTGCGGCCCGGCCACGGCGACCAGCAGGCGGTAATGCGCCGCCTGCGCGAGCGCGTGGCGGCGGTGCCGGGCATCCGCATCTTCGTGCAGCCCGCGCAGGACCTGACCATCGACGCGGAGAGCGGGCCCACCCAGTACCGCTTCTCGCTGGAGGGCGCGGACACGGCGGTGGTGCGCGACGCGGCGGCTAAGGTGGCGGACGCGCTCGGCTCCGTGCCAAAGGTGCGCAACATCTACAACGACGCCGGCCAGTTGGGCGCCGCCGCCTTCGTGGACCTGGACCGCGACACCGCCAGCCGCCTGGGGATCACGGCGTCCGACGTGGACGACGCGCTCTACTCCGCTTTCGGGCAGCGCATCGTGTCCACCATCTTCACCGAGACGGCGCAGTACCGCGTGATCCTGGAAGCGGCACCCGGCCTGCTCTCCACGCCCCAGTCGCTGGGGCTGCTGCACCTCCAGACCGATGCGGGCGGCGCCACCCCCCTCTCGGCGCTGGCGACCGTGCGAGAGGGCACGGCGCCGCTCCAGGTGACGCACGTGGCGCAGTTCCCCGCGGCCACCATCGGCTTCGATCCGGCCCCGGGCGTGTCGCTGGGAGCGGCCGTGGACGCGGTGCGCGACCGGATCGGCGAGGTCGGCCTGCCGCCCGGCGTGTCCGTCACCTTCCTGGGCGCGTCCGGCGCGTTCGGGGCGGCGCTGGGCAACCAGCTCGTACTCATCCTGGCGGCGGTGGTGTGCGTCTATATCGTGCTGGGTGTCCTGTACGAGAGCTTCGTCCACCCGCTTACCATCCTGTCCACGCTGGCGTCCGCCAGTTCGGGCGCGCTCTTGGCGCTGTGGGTCACGGGCAACGACCTGGACGTGATCGGCATCATCGGCATCATTCTGCTGATCGGCATCGTCCTGAAGAACGCCATCATGATGGTCGATTTCGCGGTGGGAGCGGAGCGCGACGACGGCCTTGCGCCGCAGGACGCCATATACCGCGCCGCCACCCTGCGCTTCCGACCCATCTTGATGACCACGCTGGCAGCCCTCTTCGCGGCGGTGCCGCTGATGCTCGGCACCGGCGACGGGGCGGAGCTGCGCCGGCCGCTGGGCATCGCGGTGTTCGGCGGGCTGATCGTTAGCCAGCTCCTGACCGTTTTCACCACGCCGGTCGTGTACCTCGCCATCGGGCGGCTGCACCGGCGGCGCGCGCCCATCGCGGACACCGTCGCCGCTTGAACCTGTCCGCGCCCTTTATCCGCCGCCCGATCGGCACCGCGCTGCTCACGCTGGGGCTGGCGCTGGTGGGGGTCGCGGCGTGGTTCAACCTGCCGGTCGCCTCGCTGCCGCAGGTGGACTACCCGACCATCAGCGTGTCGGCCAACCTGGCGGGCGCCAGTCCCGAGACCATGGCCACCAGCGTGGCGACGCCCCTGGAGCGCCGGCTGGGCGTGATCGCCGACGTGACGGAGATGACGTCCAGCTCGTCGCGGGGCAACACGCGTATCACGCTCCAGTTCGGGCTGGACCGCGACATCAACGGCGCCGCGCGCGAGGTGCAGGGCGCGATCAATGCCGCGCGAGCCGACCTGCCCGCCACGCTGCGGAGCAACCCCACCCTTCGCAAGGCGAACCCGGCCAGCCAGCCCGTGATCCAGCTGGCGCTCACCTCCGACACCAAGACGCCGGGCCAGGTGTACGAGGCCGTGTCGAACATCGTGCAGCAGCGGCTGGCCCAGGTGCCGGGCGTGGGAGAGGTGGAGCTGGGCGGCGGCTCGCTGCCCGCCGTTCGCGTGTCGGTGAACCCGCACGCGCTCAATCGGCTGGGCCTCAGCATGGAGGACCTGCGCGCCGCCATCGAGGCCGCCAACGGCAACCGGCCCAAGGGCGTCGTGGAGGACACCCGGGGCAGCCGCTTCCAGCTCTACACCGGCCAGCTGGGGCGCGACGCCGACAGCTATGCCAGGCTGATCGTGGCGTGGCGGAACGGCGCGCCCGTGCGGCTGGACGACGTGGCCAGCGTTCGCGAGAGCGTGGCCGACACGCGCGCGCTGGGCCTGTTCAACGGCAAGCCTGCGGTGATCGTGCTGGTGACGCAGCAGCCCGGCGCCAACCTGATCCGGCTGGTGGACGCGGTGCGCGCCGAGCTGCCGGCCCTGCGCGACCAGCTGCCCCCCGACATCCGCCTGACCGTGGCCAGCGACCGCACCGGCTCCATCCGCGCCTCGCTGCACGAGATCGAGGTGACGCTGCTCGTGTCGTTGATGCTGGTGGTGCTGGTGGTCGGCGCCTTCCTGCGCAACGTCCGCGCCACGCTGATCCCGGCGGTCGCCACCGTGGCGTCGCTGCTGGGCACGCTGGGCGTCATGTACCTGCTGGGCTTCAGCCTCAACAACCTGTCGCTGATGGCGATCATCATCGCCACCGGCTTCGTGATCGACGACGCCATTGTGGTGCTGGAGAACACCAGCCGCCACTTGGAGGCGGGCATGGACCGGGTGGAGGCCGCGCTGCTGGGGGCGCGCGAGGTCGGTTTCACCGTGCTGTCGATCAGCCTGTCGCTGGTGGCGGTGTTCATCCCGATCCTGTTCATGGGCGACATCGTGGGGCGGTTATTCCGTGAGTTCGCCGTGACCCTCTCGGCGGCGGTCATGATCTCGCTGGCGCTGTCGCTCACCACCACGCCGATGATGTGCGCCTGGCTGCTGAAGCCGGGGGGGCCAGAGGCGAGCGAGGGACCGGTCGGCCGTGCGCTGGAGCGCGGCTTCGCGGCCGTGCAGCGGAGCTATGTGCGCTCGCTCGACTGGGCGTTGCAGCTCAAGCCTTTGGTGCTGCTGATCCTGGCACTGGTGATCGGGCTGACGGCCTACCTCTACGTGGCCGTGCCCAAGGGCTTCTTTCCCGAGCAGGACAGCCCGCTGCTGGGCGCGGGCGTGCGCGCGGACGAGAGCGTGTCGTTCCGGGCCATGCAGCCCAAGCTGCATCGCGTCATGGAACTGATCCGCCGCGATCCGGCGGTGGACACGGTGCTGGGCTTCACCGGCGGGCGGCGGACGGGCAGCGCGTTCCTGTCGGTGGCGCTGAAGCCCGACGGCGAGCGCGAGGCCACGGGCCGCGACGTGGTGGACCGGCTGCGCCCCGAGCTGGAGGCGGTGCCGGGCCTGCGCGCCTTCCTGTTCCCGTTCCAGGCGGTGCAGGTGGGCGGGCGCCAGTCCAACGCCAGCTATTCCTACCTGCTCATCTCCGACGACACGGCGTCGCTCTACGCCACCACCGCGCGTCTGGCCGCGATCCTGCGCACCCGGCCGGAACTGACCGACATCGACACGGACTTGGAACAGAACGGATCGGAGACGTTCGTGGAGATCGACCGCGACCAGGCGGCCTCGCTCGGCATCAGCCCCCGCGACGTGGACGCGGCGCTCTACAACGCGTTCGGCCAGCGGGAGGCGGCAACCATCTACGAGGACATCAACCAGTATGGCGTGATCCTGGAATGGGAGCCCCGGTCCGCCGAGGGTCCGGCCGCCCTGGCCGACGTGTACGTGCCCGCCGCCGCCGCCGCCGACCGCGCCAGCACGGAAGCGACCGCCGCGCGCACGTCGGGCGACAGCCTGTCGTCCGGCGCGCGCACCGCCGCCAGCGATCCCGGCAGCGCCCCCGATCCCGGCGCCGGCGTGGCGGCGGGCGACGTCACCAACCCCGCGCTGCGCGACCCCTCCACGGGCACGGCGCTCAGCATCACGCCCCGGCAGATGGTGCCGCTGTCGGAGATTGCGCGCTTTCGCTCCGGCCAGACCGCCACCAGCGTGGAACACCAGAACGGCGAGGTCGCGACCGACATCTCGTTCAGCCTGGCGGACGGCGTGACGCTGGGCGACGCGCAGCGGATCATACAAGAAGCCGAGGCGGAAGCGGTGATGCCCGACAACGTGCGTGGCGAGTTCTCCGGCACGGCCGCCGCCTTCCAGGAACAGCTCGCCCAGCAGCCCTATCTAGTCGCGGCGGCGCTAGTCGTAATCTACCTGATCCTGGGGATGCTCTACGAGAGCCTGGTGCATCCGCTGACCGTGCTGTCCACCCTGCCGGCGGCGGGCGTCGGCGCGGTGCTGGCGCTGATGCTGGCGGGGCTGGAATTCTCCATCATCGCGCTGATCGGCGTCTTCCTGCTGCTCGGCATCGTCAAGAAGAACGCCATCCTCATCATCGACTTTGCGCTGGAGGCGCAGCGGTCGCGCGGCCTGTCGGCGGAAGCCGCAGTGCGCGAGGCCAGTATCCTGCGCTTCCGCCCCATCCTAATGACCACGCTGGCCGCCGCACTCGGCGTGGTGCCGCTGGCGATCGGCTTCGGCGAGGGGGCGGAGCTGCGCCGGCCGCTGGGCATCGCCATCATCGGCGGACTGATCGCCAGCCAGTTGCTCACCCTCATCACCACGCCTGTCGTGTACGTGTACCTGGACCGGCTGACGCGCCGACGCGGTCGCCGAACCGACGCGCCGCGGAGCCTCCAGCCCGCATGACCCCTATCGTTCGCTTCCTGCCGCTGCTGGCGGCGCTGCTCGGCGGCTGCAAGGTCGGCCCGGATTACGCCCGCCCGGCCGTGGCCACCCCGGCCGCGTGGAAGGCGCTGCCCGGCTGGAAGGCGGCCGAGCCGGCCGACCGGCAGCTGCGCGCCGACTGGTGGACTCTGTTCGGCGACCCGCAGCTGGACGCCCTGGTCGCGCGCGCCGACGCCGCCAACCAGACGTTGGCCGCGTCCGCCGCCACCTACGCCCAGGCGCGCGCGGCGGTGCGCGAGGCGCGGGCCGGGCTGCTGCCCACGGTCGATCTGGGCGGCACCGCCAACTACCAGGGCCAGGGCGGCGGCAACCGGACGATCACCGATCCCGTCACCGGCCAGATCGTGACGGTGGGCGGCAGCCGGCGCACCACCCGCTTCCAGGTGGACGTGGGCGCCGCGTGGGAGCCCGACCTGTTCGGCCGCATCCGCCGCTCGGTGGAGGCGAACCGCGCCAACGCCGACGCCGCGCTCGCGGACCTGGGCTCGGCCCGGCTGGCGATCCAGGGCGAGGTCGCGATCAACTACCTGGCGCTTCGCGGCACGGAGGAGGAGATCGGCATCGTCCGCCGCACGGTGGCCGGTTACGAGCGTGCGCTGCGCATCGCCGACAATCGCTACCGCGCAGGCGTGGCGATCCGCACGGACGTGTTCGATGCGCAGGGCCAGCTCGCGTCGGCCCGCGCGATCCTAGAGGGGCTGGAGCGAACGCGCACCGCGCTGGAGAACGCGCTGGCCGTGCTGGTGGGAACGCCGGCCGGCGACTTCCGCTTGCCCCCCGGGTGTCCGGTCGCGGCCGTGCCGGACGTGCCGGCGTCGCTGCCCTCCGCCCTGCTGGAGCGGCGCCCGGACATCGCCGCCGCCGAGCGCCTGGTCGCGGCCGCCAACGCGGCGATCGGCGTGGAGCGCACCGCCTTCTTCCCGTCCCTGGTCCTGTCGGCAGGCGGGGGGCAGAACGCCGGCGGCCTCGGCTCGCTGTTCGACACGGCGTCCAACGTCTGGTCGCTGGGCGCGGACCTGGCCCAGTCGATCTTCGACGGCGGTGCCAGGCGCGCGCGGGTGGCGCAGGCGCGCGCCGCCTATGACCGCACGGTCGCCGACTACCGCCAGACCGTGCTGGTCGCGTTCCGGCAGGTGGAGGACCAGCTGACCGCGGCGCGGGTGCTCGCCCGCCAGCAGGCGCTTCTCCGCGAGGCGTCCGCCGCCGCCGACCGCAGCGAGGCGACCTTGTTGAACCGGTACGAGAGCGGGCAGATCCTCTACACCGACGTGGTCATCGCCCAGGCCACCGCCCTGAACGCGCGCCGCGCCCTGATCCAGGCGTCCATCGACCGACAGACCGCGGCGGTGGCGCTGATCCAAGCGATCGGCGGCGGATGGCAATCCGGTCTTCAAACGCCGGATTACAAAATGACCTCTGACCAACCTGTCACATGAACGAGCGGCTACGCGGGTGCTTGGCAATTGGATTTTCACTGGTCGAAGAGCTCTGCGACGGAAAGCCCCGGCAGCGGCGTTCAAGGTGTCTCGCCCACGCTCCGGCGAGCCTGAGACCGGGAGAATTTATGAAACTGATCATCCTAGCAGCGGCGGCGGCCGGCGCCGTGGCGCTCGGCGCTCCGCCGGCAGCCGAGGCGCGCCAGGGCTGCGGCCTGGGCTTCCACCGCGGTCCGGCGGGCGCGTGCCGGCCGAACGTGCGCGGCGGCTACTACCGCGGCTTCGGCTACTGGGACGGCCACCGCTACTGGAAGAGCCGCTACCGCTATCGTGGCGGCTGGCGTTACCGGTAGTCGGTCCCGTGGGCGGTCCGGCGCCGCCCCGACGATTTCGAGCCACGGGAGAACTGACGTGACGAGACCCTTGTTGTTCACGGTGTCCGCGGCGATGCTGCTGTCCGGCACCGCATGCACCACGCGGGGCGACGTGCGCGAGGCACGGCGCGACCTGCAGGACGCGCGACGCGACGTGCGCGAGGCCGACCGCTACGGCGACGCCCATGATCGGGGCGAGGCGCGCGAGAACCGGCGCGACGCACGACGCGACCTGCGCCGCACGCGCCGGGACTATCAGGACGATCACAAATGCGGTCCGCGATACGGGCGACCGTGCTGACGCGCGTGTCGGGCGGCCTGCTGGCCAGCCTGGTCGCGGTCGTTCCCACCTCGCTGGCGGCACAGACTCAGGAATTGCCGCCGACCGTCCGCGCCGACGCCGGCCTGTCCCTGCCGACCTTCGCGATGCGGCACGAGCGCCGCCTGCTCGCCCGCGACACCGACGGCGACGGCAAGGTCAGCCGGGCAGAGTTCCTGGCCGGGGCCGAGCGATCGAAGGGCGATCCGGGTCGCCGCTTCGCGGGGCTGGACCGAAACGGCGATGGCGCGATCGACAAGGGTGAGATCGACGCGATGGCCGCCAGGCGCTTCGCCCAGCTCGATGCCGACTGCGACGGCGTCCTGACCGTCGGGGAGCGGACAGCCGGAAAGGCTCGCGCGACCGGGAGCGACCCGGCCGGTTGAGATCGGACGGACCGAGCGATTATGGAGCCGGGATGCGGCCTTGAGCGAACAGGATCCGGACGCCAGGCTGGTGGAGCGCGTGGGCGCCGGCGACGCGGCGGCGGCGCGGCTGCTGGTCGCCGCCAAGCTGCCGCGCGTGCTGGGACTGGCCGTGCGTACCCTGCGCGACAGCGCGGCGGCGGAGGACGTCGCGCAGGAGGCGTTCTTGCGCGTATGGCGGACGGCGGGTTGCTGGGAACCCGGCCGCGCCCGGTTCGACACCTGGCTGCATACGGTGGTGCTCAACCTCTGCCGCGATCGGCTCCGCCGTCGCCGCGAAGTGACGGGCGTGGATCTGCCAGAGCCGTCGGACCCCGCGCCGGATGCGGAGGCCGTGCTCCTCCAGGCCGAACGCGGCACGCGAGTGGCGGACGCGATCGCCGCGTTGCCGGAGCGCCAGCGCGAGGCCATCCTGCTGGTCCACTACCAGGACCTGTCCGGGACGGAGGCGGCCGAAGCGCTGGGCGTGAGCGCGGAAGCGCTGGAGTCGCTGCTCGCCCGGGGCCGGCGCGCGCTGCGCGCGCGGTTCGCGGCATCGGAGGAGAGTTGACGAGATGAAACTGCTCGACCTCGCCCGCTTTCGGGAGCTGGCCGATGCCTATGGCGGCGCAATCGCGCGGTGGCCGGAGGTGTCCCGGGCCGCCGCCGCCCGGATCGCCTCCACAGCCGAGGGCGCCGCGATCCTGGCACGGGCCTCGCTGCTGGACGAACAGCTGGACGCGTGGCGCACGCCCGCGCCGTCGCCCGACCTGTCGGCCAGGATCGCGGCCGGCAGACCGGTGCGGTCCACCGGCATGCTGCGCGGTGCGCGGCTGTGGTGGTCGGGCGCCGGGATTGCCGCCGCGCTGGCGGGCGCAGTGGCGGGCGCGGCGGGCACGGCGGCGGTCGCCGCGGTGATGCCCGCCGACCTGGTCGCGGACGGGAGCACGTCCTTCGGCGACCTGTCGGAGGCGGGGGAAGATCGATGAGCAGGCTGCGCGCGGGACTGGTCGCCTCCGTGATCCTCAACCTGTTCCTGGCGGGCGCCATGGTCGCCGGCTACGCGTCACTGCGCTCGGGCAAGCGGATGATCTACGCGGGCTCGCTCCGGATCGCGGGCGCCGAGCTGCCGCCGAACGAGCGCCGGGCCTTTCGCCGGGCGCTGCGCGAGACGCGGCAGTCGCTGTGGCCGACCATCCTGGCGTCGCGCAACGCCAAGGCGGAGGCGGCCGAACTCCTGCGGCGACCGGCGCTCGACCGTGAGGCGACGCTGGCCGCGCTCGGCCGGGCCCGCTCGGCCGACACTGCGGTGCGCGCGGCGGTGGAGCGCCGCGCCGTGCTCTTCGCGGCAGGGCTGCCCCCAGCCGACCGCGCGCGGCTGGCGGACGCGATGCGGCGTCGCGCGGAGAGGTCGAGCACCCCGCGGTAGCGCTGCGCGACGGAACCGCGGCGTCCGATCGTTCAAGCCAGCATGGACAGCCAGCCACCCGGTCCAGCCCGCGCCAGCCTGTCACCGGCGGCGATCGCACTCAATCGCTTCGGCCTGGGCGCGCGGCCCGATGAGGTGGCACCGGCCGACCCCCGTGCCTGGGTCACGGGGCAGTTCGGGCGCTACGAGGCGAGGCCCGCCCGTTTCGCGGCGCTGGCCGACGCTGGCGCGCTGCTGGACCGCTACCGCGAGGACAGAATGGCGGCTCGCGGCGGCGCGAACGGGGACCCTGCCGCCGCCAAGTCAGCGATGCAGGTCATCCGCCGCGACTTTCGCGAGGAAACGCAGGCACTCTATCGCGAGGGCGTGCAGGCGCGCGCCGATGCCGCGCTGGCCACAGGGGCGCCATTCGTCGAGCGCATGGTGCACTTCTGGTCCAACCATTTCTGCGTGTCGGCGGACAACCTGCGCGTGACGGCGCTCGCGGCGGCGTTCGAGCGCGATGCCATCCGCCCGCACGTGCTGGGCCGCTTCGTCGACATGCTGCTGGCCGTGGAGCGGCACCCGGCTATGCTGCTCTACCTGAACCAGGCCGGGTCGGTCGGACCGAACAGCCCGGCGGCCACCCGCGCAGCCGACCGTCAGCCAGGGCGCCAACGCGGCCTGAATGAGAATCTGGCGCGCGAGGTGATGGAGCTGCACACGCTGGGCGTGCGGTCCGGCTATGGTCAGGCCGACGTGACCGAGTTCGCGCGTGCGCTGACGGGCTGGTCGGTCGGCCCCGCCGGCGCCTTCGCGTTCCGCCCGCGCCAGCACGAGACGGGCGGACGGACGATCCTGGGCCGCCGCTACGCGCAGGACGGCGAGGAACAGGCGCACGCCGCGCTGCTCGACTTCGCGGCTGCGCCCGCCACGGCCACCCACGTAGCGACCAAGCTCGCGCGACACTTCGCCGGTGACGACCCGCCGCTCGCCATGGTGGCGCGCCTCGCCGCGGACTTCACCAGGAGCGGGGGCAACCTGCCATCGCTCTACCGGGCGCTCGCGGCCTCGCCGGAGGCGTGGGTGCCGACGCCAATCAAGTTCAAGACGCCCTGGGAGTGGACGATCTCCGCAATGCGCGGCCTGGGAAAGCGGTCAGTCGGGCAAATGCAGATCGCGGCCCTCCAGGTGCAGCTCGGCCAGCGCGTGTGGAAACCCGGCGCGCCCGCCGGGTGGGACGACGTGGCGGCCAGCTGGGCGGGGCCGGACGCGCTCGTCCGCCGGGTCGAGGTGGCGCAGCGGCTGGCCGCGCCGCTCGGCCAGCAGGTGGACGCGCGGACGCTGGCACCCAGGCTTCTACCCGCCTCACTCAGCCAGGCCACCGCCCAGCAGATCGCCCGATCCGAGAGCCCGGCCAGCGCCGTCGCGCTGATGCTGGCCTCGCCCGACTTCCTGAGGAGATGAGCGGATGATTGCCCGCCGCCAGTTGCTCTCCGCCGCCGCGCTCGGCGCGGGCGGCCTGTTCGCGGCACCCGGTCTGGCGCTCGCCACCGTGCCCACCGAACGCCGCTTCGTGTTCGTGATCCAGCGCGGCGCCGCGGACGGCCTGGACCTGCTGCGACCCGTGGGCGACCCAGGCTTTGCCCCCTTGCGCGGCCGGCTGATCGGCGAGGAGGCGCCTGGCCTGAAGCTCGACGCGACCTTCACGCTGCACCCGTCACTGGTCGAGGTCGGCCGGATGTACGGTCGGGGCGAGGCGCTGTTCGTCCACGCCGTCGCCTCACCTTACCGCGACCGCTCGCATTTCGACGGGCAGAACGTGCTGGAGACGGGCAGCACGAAGCCCTACGCCGTGCGCGACGGCTGGATGAACCGGCTGGTCGCCATGATGCCCCGCTCGGCGGAGGAGGCGATCGCCGTCACCTCCACCGTGCCGGCGGCGCTGCGCGGTCCGGTGGCCGTGGCCTCCTACGCGCCGTCCGCGCTGCCGGCAGCGGCCGACGACCTGATGACGCGGGTGACGGCGCTCTACGACGCCGACCAGCAGCTGCACGCGCCGTGGCAGGCGGCGCTCGAGGCGAGGGGGCTGGCCGGCGGGGTCGCGGGCGCGCGACAGGACCCGGCCAGCCTGGGTCGGCTCGCCGCCGGCTTCCTGACCAAGCCCGACGGACCGCGGATCGCCATGCTGGAGACGCTCGGGTGGGACACGCATAGCGGGCAGAAGGCGCGGCTCGCCAACCAGCTGAAGAACCTGGACGCACTCATCGCAGCGCTGCGGGACGGTTTGGGAACGACCTGGGCCAGCACCACCGTGTTGGTCGCCACCGAGTTCGGACGCACGGCGGCGATGAACGGGACCGGCGGCACGGATCACGGCACCGGCTCCGCCGCCATGCTGGTCGGCGGCGCGGTAAAGGGCGGGCGCGTGATCGCGGATTGGCCGGGGCTGACGGCCGCCGACCTGTACCAGGAACGCGACCTGCGGCCGACGACCGCTCTGGACGCCCTCGTCACCGGAACGGTGGCCGAGGCCCTCCTGCTCGATCCGCAACAGCTCGGCCGTCGCCTGTTCGGACCGACCGCGGCCGGTCGCCCCCTTAGTGGCTTGATCAAAACGTAGCTGTAAGGTCTCGCGATCTTGGTGGTCGAGCGCTCAGCCCGCCGGCAAAGTACAACATGAACGAAGGTCTGAAGCTGGGTAGCCGTCAAGGCTTCTTGGATGACTGGTTGTGGGTCAATCAGCTATTCGCCGGCGATCGTCAGACCGCGTCTCCACTCAAGGCCGGCACTCTCGGCCCTGAGCGGCCGCGAGACGGAGCACACCTCCTGTGCGTAGGCGTTATGGAGATCATCGCTACAGCGACAACGCAACGATTTAACATGTTATCGTTCGTCTGGCGCAATACCCGCCCGTCGCATATGCCGAACAGCCTCGGCGACCAGCATTGCGTTGCTAGTCGCCACTTCGCCGTTTGGGAGCCACTTGCCATCTTCCAATCCCACCCGGGTAGACCATCCGCGTTGACCTGCCAGATCGATCAAAGGCCAGACGGTCGCGTTGAAGCCATGTAACAGTATCGGCAGGCTGCAACCGGTTTTTGCAAGAACCGAGGCGATATCATCAACGACGTGGCGAGCACGTTCCAGCTCCTGCTCTTCCACCTCGATCAGGACGCGAAGACATTGGCTGCTTCCAGGAAGCGCGACAAACCGCTCTGCGTCAGCAGTGCTGGATAGGCCGGCTTCGATGCCAACGCCCATCCGATGCAGCGCTGCGATCACGTCGGGAGCACTCTTCTCGGATAGGTTCACGGAGGCATAATCGGGCAGGTCCTGCCAACCCTCGATGCGTCGCAGCGTCCTCGACGCGCTGCCCTCAATCCATTCTCCCGTCGAGACGCCGACCGGTATTCCCGGACAGGATCTGCGGACCAAGCGCACCGTTTCGTCAACTGCCGCGAGGCTCTCGCGACCTTCGGCATCGCGCGGGTGAATGTGGAGCTCTGCGGCTCCTTCGGCGACGCAGGCGACTCCCTGACGGGCCATGGCAGCGACGGTCAGCGGCAAATCGGGATGGAAGCCGGCTGCCCTTGCGCCGTTCAGGCAGGCCTGGACGATCATGACAGCCCCTTCGGTGAGATATAGCCAGCATCGTGCGCGACGGGCAGCGGGCCTCCTTCCCGCAGCGCGCTCAGCACAGTGGCGAAGTTGGTCGAACAGCGGAACCCGAGCTGCTCCTCTGCTCGGCGAGCGTCATAGACGCGCCCGATGCTCGTCGGCAGACTCCATCCGCGCGCCGCATAGAGTACGCGGGCATCGGAAAATAGCGGTCGATGACCGCGGCCGTATCACGCTTTAGCGGCCTGGCATCCTGCCGCGCGAACGGGGTCGGGGCCGATATGATGAAGGTCCCGAACCCGATCTTCGGCGCGCGTTCCAGGGCGGCGATGTGCGCGTCCGCCGCGTCCTCGACCGTCAGACGGCGATGAAGCAGTTCATTCGCCTTGATGTTTTCGCCTGACAGATGGCAGTGCGTATCGTCGTCCTCAGGGAAGAAACGGCTGGTGCGCAGCACAACGCAGGGCAGGCCGTGTTCCTGCGCGTAGAGGCGGCACAAGCTCTCCGCGGCGAGCTTCGTCACGCCGTAGATGTTGCGCGGCTTCAACGGACCGCTGGTCTCGTCCAGCCACGCGGCCGCATCACCCGCTTCGTTTCGAATAGCCTGGTCGATCATCAGCGAGGTGGTCGAGGTGAAGAGGAACCGGTCGTGCTTCGCTTCCGCTGCCGCCGTCAGCAGGTTCAGCGTGCCGGTGACGTTCACGTCGACAAATGCCTGCTCGGAGTAGCGGACGATGTCCGGTTTGTGGAGCGCAGCGGCGTGGATCACGGTCTCCGCGCCCTGCGCAAAGGCGGCTTCCACGATTGCCCGGTCCGCGACCGAACCGACGATCTGGGTATCCGGCCCCGAAGCCACGTCAACCCCGATCACGGCGTGACCGGCGGCGCGCAGACGCGGTGCCAAGTGACGGCCCAGCCACCCCGACGATCCAGTAAGAAGCACACGCATTCCGGTGTTCATGTACGTCCGCCCTCGCTCGGAGGCATACCGATCACAGATCGGTTGCGCCAAGCATCTCCGGCGTGTGAGCCGCCTTGCTGTCCGTCGGCGCCTGCGCGCGGTCGGTCATGCCATAGTCTCGCATCACCTCGGCAATTCTCAGTCGATAGTCTGCAAACACGCCATGCCGTCCCGCGCCCTGTGTAGAACGATGCGCCGGCGTGTTGCGCCAGGCGACAACAGCCGCCTCGTCCCGCCAGAACGACAGGGAGAGGAGCTTGCCGGGCTCGGCCAGGCTCTCGAAGCGCTCGATCGACAGGAAGCCGTCGATGCGGTCGAGATCGGGCCGGAGCGCGGCGGCGAGGTCGAGGTAATGGTCCTGCTCACCAGCGGCCGGCCAGGCCTCGAACAGCACCGCGATCACGGCCGTACCAGCGGTGCGTGTGGTGCCGACGCGAGACGCAGGAACATGCGGTCCTCCGACACGATGAAGCGCTCGCGCTGGCTGAAGGCATAGTTTTCACGGCCGAGCGGATCGTCGCGGAGCCGTGCGCGATAAGTCTCATAGGCTGCAAGGTTATCGACCGTGTAGACGCCGTAGGCGGTGGTTAGTGACCCCTCATGCGGTGCGAAATAGCCTACGAGGTCGGCGCCACAGCGCGGGATGGCTTGCCCCCAGTTGCGGGCGTATTCGTCAAAGGCAGCCAGCTTGTAAGGGTCGAGCTGGTAGCGGATGAAACAGGCGATCATGGCAATCCTCCAAGGTACCGCACCCATTTACCGACATCGGCGCTTTGATGTTTTGGTCGTTTCCGAAGCATCGCTGCCGATGAAGCGGCTATTGAATGCAGCGATTTAGAGGAGCGTGCCGTGACGACAGCCAACTCGCTCGCCAAAATCGGCGCCCTGATCGGTGACCCAGGTCGCGCCACCATGCTGGTTACGCTCATGGACGGCCGTGCCCTGACGGCAGGTGAGCTCGCGAGGGCGGCCGGTATCGCTCCTCCCACAGCCAGCGGCCATCTCACCCGCATGCTTGAGGCCGGGCTGCTCGCGCTCGAACGGCAGGGCCGGCACCGCTATTACCGCCTCGCGAACAACTCGATTGCAGGATTGATCGAGCAACTGATGGTGGTGTCGGGTGAACTGACGGCGGCTGCCGCCCAGCGCAAACCAATCGTGACGGGCCCTCGCGACCGCGCACTGCGCCATGCGCGGCTCTGCTACGATCATCTCGCAGGCGAAATCGCCGTTGGTATCGCTCATAACATGGCGACCCGCGGATTGATTGAGTTCGCCGACGATGGAGGTGCGGTGACCGGGGCGGGTATGGAGCTTTTCGCCGCGCTTCATGTGGATGTCGCCTCACGGTCACCCGATCAGCCGCGCGGCGCAACCTTCTGCCGCCCGTGCCTGGACTGGAGCGAGCGCCGCCCGCACATCGCCGGCGTCGTCGGCAAGGCGCTCTACACGGCCTTTCTGCGCACCGACTGGCTGCGTGCGCCGGCCAGCGGACGGGTGGTGCAGGTCACCCCTGTCGGCCTGCAGGCGTTCGAGCGGCACTTTGGCGTGCACCTCAACTGATCCTACCGCCGCTTGTCGCGACAACGGAGCGGACCCGAACAGATGACCATCACCATCACCGCCTTTGAACAGTCGCCCGATCGCGGCCGTGGCCTTGCACGCGACATGCCGGTGCGCTGGGCGTTGGAGGAAGTGGGCCAGTCCTACGAGGTGAAGCTGCTTTCGTTCGCCGCCATGAAGGAGCCCTCACATCTTGTGCTCCACCCATTCGGGCAGATTCCAACAATGGAGGATGGCTCGCTCGGGCTGTTCGAGTCGGGCGCGATCGTCTTCCACATCGCCGAGCGCTATCCCGGGCTGCTTCCCGTCGATCCGGACGCCCGAGCGCGTGCGATCGGCTGGATGTTCGCGGCAATGAGCACGGTGGAGCCCGTGATCGTCGAACGGGAAATGGCCTTCCTGCTCGAAGGCGACAAGCCATGGCACGCCGACCGGCTGCCGCTGCTCAACGCGCGTGTACGCGATCGATTGACCCAGTTGGCCAATCGCTTGGCGGACGCCGAATGGCTGGAAGGGGCCTTCAGCGCCGGGGACCTGATGATGGTGACGGTCCTTCGCCGGCTGGATCGCGCGGAGATGTTCGACGCCCATCCCGATCTCTCTGCCTATGTTGAGCGTGCGGAGAAACGTCCAGCGTTCAAGCGAGCATTCGACGCGCAATACGCCGTGTATCTGCAAAGCCGAAGGGGCGCTGGCTAGGCTACGCCGCAGCGGACAACGTCACCTCTGCTGTAACCGGTCTATAAACGTCCTGATGGCTCTGTCAGACCTACGTGGCAGGGGCAGGGCAGGGGTGATACCAACCTGGTGTGCCCCGCAGATCCCGCGCTTTGTCGCCATCGCCGTTCCGCCGGTTCAACTCGGCACCTGATGTGATCCGGCTGGTGGTGCTCATGTACGTGCGCTTTCCGCTGTCACTCCGGAACGTGGAGGACCTGCTGTTCGAGCGTGGGGTCGACATCTGCCACGAGACGGTCCGCTTCTGGTGGAACAGGTTTGGTCCGCTGTTCGCCGGTGACATCCGCCGCCGGCATGTGAGCCGCATGCGAGGTTTCCGCCACTGGCGCTGGCACCTGGACGAGATGTACGCGAAGCTGAACGGCGAGATGGTCTACCTGTGGCGAGCGGTGGATCATGAAGGCGAGGTGCTGGAAAGCTACGTCACTCAGACCCGCGACAAGGGCGCGGCGCTCACCTTCATGAAGAAGGCGCTCAAACGCCATGGATCCCCGGAGACCATCACCACCGACGGTCTGCGCAGCTATGGCACTGCCATGAACAAGCTTGGGAACAGGGACAAACAAGAGGTCGGCCGCTGGGCCAACAACCGGGTCGAGAACTCACACCTGCCGTTTCGACGACGGAAGCGTGCCATGCTCCGCTTCCGACAGATGAAGAGCCTGCAGAAGTTCGTGTCCGTCCACGCCAGCCTGTCGAACCACTTCTCTCTCGAACGCCACCTCGTTGATCGCCAGACCTACCGAGAATGTCGCTCCGCTGCATTGGCGGAGTGGCAGGCGCTTGCCAGCTAGGCCGCCGCCCTCAAAGACCCAGGTGCATCAGGTGGAGACGAGTTCGCGTTAGACTGACAGCTCCGCCACTTCCTTTATTTAACGTTTTGTATGGGCAAGCCTTTTTTTGGCGCTGACTGATGTCGCCCAACATATCGCCCATCATGGCATTTCGGCTCGCGAAGGTGCTTGGTATTTCGACGGAGCGCCGTAGAATGCTGGGGTTTCCAAAGCCTCGGATGAGCAAAGGGCTTTATAGTGGCGAAAGTCAAAAATTAGCCATCTCGGCGAGATAAATGACGCCGAATTTAAGTTCGCAAAACTTAACATTCTTGTCGGTAAGAACAATACCGGTAAGACTTACGCCGCCAATCTGATCTGGGGGGGTTACAAACTTCATCTTGTAGACAGTTCTGCTCGGCGTGGACGCAGGGCTAATTGGCTTTCAAGCCTCTTGAAGGCGATAGATGGTCCGGAGCGACGAACTGAGGCTCTTACACCAGTCGACACTAAACGTATATTCAACTGGGCTATGAAAGATTGTAGCTAGAGGCTGTTATGGACTTGCGCGGGGGTGTGATTCATCCGGCTGTGGATGAGCATTTGCCGCAGGCCGTATCCGTCTGACATCAGCGACGAGGAATGGTCGTTGGTGGTGCCTTACCTGCTGTTG
>Ga0325401_1000469_pt1 | contig 29027 bp, 23 predicted proteins | sample PopdelMetagenome_FD_205666 | JGI IMG/M metagenome (GOLD analysis project Ga0325401, IMG submission 205666) | Populus deltoides microbial communities from Bellville, Georgia, United States - Xylem-PdKOR-R2 | ecosystem: Host-associated > Plants > Phyllosphere > Stem > Wood/Secondary xylem | place...
GGGTGTGGGCGTTGCAGTGCGGCCCCCCCCCCCCCCCCCCCCCGCGCAAGAGAGAGGCTAGACACAGCTATGGCCGACCCGATACCGCTAGCAACCGCGCCCGAGTTGCTGGGGTTCCCGTGTTTTGCCAACAAAACGTGCTTCTTTCCACACAAAACCCATCTAGTAAAATCAAGCCTATTTTTCTAAGGCTGCCCATTTAGGGTCATTCCGACTTGATTCCTATTTTTACAGATTTTTTTTGAATTTTTAGTGGTAGGAAAATTAAAAAAAAAAAATTCTCGACCTCAAAAAATTTTGAAATTGTTTGTGGAGGTAGATTGGATTTTTCCCAACCTTTTTGCAAAATTTAAACTCAAAATACCAAGAAATGAATTTTTTAGAGGGGGTGACAACTGGGATCTAGTAGTGTCTTCCCCTATCAGACTTGCAATAACACTTATTGCTCTTTAGGGGGGAGCCCCCTGCCTGGCCTTAGGGCACGCTGGCATGGTGATTATGGGGCCTGGCATGGGTTTGTTGTGCGTTGTGCCTTTACCCGTACTATGATGAGGGGCCTCATGGACCCAATGTATCACCGGCATTGATGACCCAATTTCGGCCACTTCCTTCGGGACACGCTCCAAGCCCTGGCGCGTATTGGAGCTGCCTTTTTGAGGTGTGGGCGTGGCATTCATATGCCACCCTCGAGCTGAGTTGTTGGCAGCTGCTGGGCACCCATCCATTTGGCGCGAGTTCATGGTGGGCGTGGCCGCTGCTCATGCTCACAAGTAGGACGCCTAGCCGAGGGCAGTTCGGTACGGAGTGCCATGCTCGGGGATCCTGAGGAGAGCTCTATGCTGGTGTGGGCGTGGCATGAGAATGTTATGCGCGTGCCTATGCGTTGGATCCCCGCATGATCTTCGACATCATGGCTAGACGTGCCCGTTGCTGAGGCCCGGTCATCAGCTTTTGAGCTGAGGCAGCGGCGCCCCACTAGTTTGTCCCCATCATATCCCTCTTAGGCTTGTCCCTCAGATGTCCTTCGCATCTGGCAGTGTGGGCACGATCTCGCCCGGTTGTTTCCACTTGCTCTTTGGGGTTGTGGTTCGATCGATAGGGTTGTTATCATGTGTACACAGTGGTGCATGAGCGGTCATCGGGCTATCCACGTTGGCAGGCTCTGTGTTGGTGTATCGAACCGTTGGCCCACTGCCCCTATCACTTTCAATCCAAGGCCTTACATGTCTTGCAGCGAGGCGGGGTTCCTGTGTTGTGTACCCACTGCGGTGGAATTTGAATATGAAGTTGTCCCTCTCCGTCGTGCACCTCTTTGGGGGCGCGAGGTGAACCCAGTAGCGGCACCTGTGTTCCAATCGAGCGGACTCCCGCCAAATTGGCCCATACGTGATTGCTCGTGCTTTCAGATGTGAAATGTGATGCCAGACGGGGGTCTTCGCTCCATGACAGTCCTGTTTGAGCCATCCATGCTTGATGAGAATGACTCTCATGCCCGTCTCGCCCCCTCGTCTCATCAACATTGGGGATCGTGCGGGTCGTTGTGTCGCTGAGGAATGCTACCTGGTTGATCCTACTAGTAGTCATATTGTCTCCAAGATTAAGCCATGCATGTGTAAGTATAAACTAATTCAGACTATGAAACTGCGAATGACTTATTAAATCAATTATAGTTTGTTTGATGGTATTTGCTACTCGGATAACCGTAGTAATTGTAGAGCTAATACGTGCAACAAACCTTAACTCCTGGAAGGGACACATTTATTAGATAAAAGGTCGATGCGGGCTCTGCCCATTGCTCTTATGATTCATGATAACTTGACGGATCACACGGCTATCATGTCGGTGATGATAGGATAAAGGCCTACTATAGTGGTGACGAGTGACAGAGAATTAGGGTTCGATTTCAGAGAGGGAGCCTGAAAAACAACTACCACATCCAAGGAAGGCAGCAGGCACGCAAATTACCCAATCCTGACACGGAGAGGTAGTGACAATAAATAACAATATCGAGCTCTTCAAGTCTGGTAATTGGAACGAGTACAATCTAAATCCCTTAACAAGGATCATTGATGTCTTAAGAGGTGCGATCGAGATCGGACCTTCGTTAGGATAAGGACAAACCCGTAGGTGGAAAAAGTAAGTGGTTTCCATCTTTTTCTCATATGATGTTTATGTTTTGAAATGATTTACATATGATAATATATTATTAAATCCTTGTTGAATGATGAAATGACGATGAAGTGTTTGATGTGCCTGTTACAGCACAAGGTAATTTCAAGCATTATAGGCAATTTAAAAACATAATAAAGCAATCTTAACATTACATTTTGTTCATGGACCAAAAGAGCATAATTCTTTCATTTCTCCTTACTTATGTAAATACCACCCTTAATAATTCGTCAATTACCGAGGCTAATTACAATACTCAAACTCGGTTCTCCATCTCAAATACCGTTAACCAAACTATTGTTATTCTCTGTTTAAAACATTACAATTATACTTCTTTCATATACTTGGTATATACAAAACATAATACCCATAAACGCATCAATTCTTGAAACTAACTCATAACTCTCAAATCTGGCAACTGCTTAGGATGCCATTAGCCAAAGCTAATCATTTGTCAATCTCGGTCATCCACTTAGGATGCCATTAGCCGACGCGAATCATTAACAAATCAAATGTTCTAGAGGTGGTTTATGAAATCACTATAACATGATAATATATCATTTGTAATACACAAACAAACATTCCATAACAATTTAGCATTCAGTATAACACAACAATAGTCCCTTCATATTATTCATCCAACCATTTATAGTAGTTAATGTTTAATGCAATACAACAATAAATCCCTCATAATACTCATACAAAAATTCATAACAACTTAGCACTATGTATAGCACAATAATAGATCCTTTGCAATACTCATATAAACATTCGTGACAAATAACCTTCAACATAATACAACGACAGATCCTTTGTAATACTCATACAACCATTCGTGACAATTAACATTCCATATAGCACAACAATAGATCCTTCGTATTAAATTCACTTTAGAAAATAATGTTATGCTAGAAGGGGGTGGAAATCACCTACCTGTTCCTCCTGCGGCGTACTCGTCCGGTCAAAGGTTCGATTCTGGTCGCACCACCTGATACATTAAATGATCATAAATCAGCATATTTGCATTCGACAAACACATAACTCGTCGCCATACTTATTTCAAAATCCACATGTTCATATTCTAGTGTTCCACACATTATACAATTATAGAATGAAATCATTACAAGCATTAAGTCATTTCTGACGTGAAGTTCATTTACGGGTGTCACAAAAAGTTGTCAGCGAAAACTGGGTCACTGGTGACATACAATTCGTTAGCAAAAACTGATTCGCTGGTTACATACAGAATTTGGCAGTGGAACTGATTCACTGGTTACATATAATTCGACAGCGAAACTGATTCACTGGTGACCTATAATTGGTCAACAAAAACTGATTCGCTGTAGCCTATACAATTCGGTAGTGAAAGCTAATTCGTTGCAGATAACAAAATTTGGCAATGCACACTGATTCACCACAGGCAACACAGTTTCGGCAACGAACATGGATTCGCTATAGGCAACACAGTTTCAGAAACGAACATGGATTCGCTGTAGGCAACACAGTCTCGACAGCAAACACTGATTTATTGTGGACAACACAATTTCAACAGCAAACACTGATTCGGTGCAGACAAGACAATTTTGGAAGCAAACGCTGATTTATTGCAGACAACTCAGTTTCGGCAACAAACACTGATTTTCGACAACGAACACTGATTCCCTGCGGACCACACGATTTTGGTAACAAAAAGTGATTCATTGTAGACAACACCATTTGGCAGCGAAAAGTGATTTGGTTTTTCCTTCTCTTCCATCTATACTATATAGCGGGCCTGTCACACTTCCTCTCCTCTCATGGTTTCAGTCATCAACGCAACTCCTTAGCTTTCTTCTTCTTCAAACACTCAAGGTAGGGGACATGCAGCTGATATAGGTGGGTCTTCTCTTTTGAGAGGGTGGCTGTTATTGTAGTCATAACTGCTGGCCAATTATGGGGAAGGGGCATAAACTCCTTCTCCTTCCATGGCTTCGACCACTTTTGTCTTTCCCTTGGTCACCCTTCTTCTCCAGCATTCAAAGGTGGTGCGTGCAGCTGGGTATGCAGCTGTTGCAGGCAGATTTTTAGGGAGAGGAAGAAGGCAAGAGCATGCAACCTGTTTTTGGAAAGAGTGCCCTTTTCTCTCTCCTTGCTGCATTTATACCCTCTTAAATGCAAAAAGGGTGTTTAGATGTTGGACCAAGGTTGTCCTTATCCCCCTTTTGGGTTATCCTTGGGTTGGTTTCTATTTCCATTCTCCCATAGGATAGGTTGATCCAACACTAATTTTTTTTATTAGGTTTGACAGTGTCGCTACTGATTTAGAAATTAGAGGCCACAGATTGCGTCGCTGCCTATTCAGAAATCGACAGCGAGAACTACACCATTACCAATTCATAAATCGGCAGCTAAACTGTGCTGCTACCGATTTAGAAATCGGCAGCCAAAAACTGTGCCGCTGCCAATTCTGAAATCAGCAACCAAAAACTTTGTAGCTGCCAATTCTGAAATCAGCAGAAAAATGTGTCGGTGCCGATTTAGAAATCGACAGCCAAAAGCTTTGCTGCTGCCGATTCTGAAATTGGTAGCCAGTACTGTGGCGTTGCCAATTCAAAAATTGGCAGCAAAAATTGTGCCACTGCTGATCCAGAAAGCGGCAACCAAAAACTTTGTTGCTGCCGATTCTGAAATCGGCATCAAAATTGTGTCGATCCCGATTCAGAAATTAGCAGCCTCAAACTGTGCTGCTGCTGATTTAGAAATCGACAGCAAAAAACTTTGATGCTGCTGATTTAGAAATCGACAGCAAAAAACTTTGATGCTGCCGATTATGAAATCAGCAGCAAAACTACGCCGCTGCTGATTTAGAAATTGACAGCCAAAAGCTTTGCTGCTGCCGATTTCTAAAATCAGCAGCCAAGAACCGTGCTACTGCCGATCTCTCAGCAAGAACTGTGCTGCTGCCGACTCAAAAATCAGCAGCGACGGTGGAGTCGTTTTAGCTTAGCTCTTTCTCTTTTTTTTGTTAGGTGTTTATGATAATAATCATATTAATAGCCAATATAGGTCTTACATTTTTCTCATTACACCCAATAATATTGTCATTCTTTGTTTGACCATAGTTATCATTACAAATTTCCATTTCGAACATGGCTTGTTTTTTTTTGAAGTTAAGATGTAATATCACATGTTCCTAGAAGGGAGAAGACCCAATTTTCACCCTTAACGCGTCTATATAGTCACTTTAGTGACTTTCCGAATATGTTAGCAGAGGTCACATTCCGACCTCTCCTTAGATTGTTAACTATATCTGAAGTTATAGGACTCTGTTTCAAGCAAGGTTAGTCTCATTGGAAAGATAAAACATAGGGCTACAAGTCCACTAAAGGGAGGAGAACCCATTTCTGCTCCCAAGACACTCAACATTACTAAAAAAAAATTAGACCTACTTCTCTATCGGGTCTGTCATGACTCAATCTCGGTTGGTGACTCATAACTGGAGTTATATAGCTCCAAATTGAGTAAGACCAATTTACTTAGTTAGTCAACATCCAAAACTACAATTCCTATGAAGGAACCTGATCCTATTCCCTCATCCTCCTACTTGAATTCTTTTTGAAAGTTAGGAGACGAATCTGTCCAGATTCGTTAACCTTTTCATTTGCACAAAACATCCACAATTCAACTTTCCCTATTTTATCTCAACCCCTAGCCATATCATATACTATATTATAGTGCCAAAACAAATACGAGCTCTCAGTAGTAGCTGCAGCTAGAGAGAGATGCTCTTTTTCTTCTTGAAGTTTCCTCTTCGTGATGGTGTCCTACAGCTACTGAGTTCCTATTTGGAGCTTCTTTATCTGTTGTTAATTTTTGGCCCTCCTTACATGGAAAAAAATCAAAAGAAATTAGCATCTCTCTCCTCTTTGATTCAACAGTAACGAATCCTAGAGGAGTCTTATTTTTATCTATATTACAACATGGTTGTGCCTCCAACATACCAGGTTCTTTTTGTCTCAAATCCCCCAACTCTCAAGCAGTATCCAAGTCTAGCGTCTGATGGGTATGGGGTTGTGTAAGCCCCCCCTAAAAAGTGTGTTCCGGTGGCAGATTGTTCAGATGAAGAACATGTGGATGGTGCCCATTCCACCCTAGAGGATGCATTTGAAGGAGGTTCATTGCTCTCCAAGTCCCCTGCCCTTGCCATGGCATCCGACACTGCTTGCATCAACGAGATCACTTATTCATCAGAGGGTAGGGTGCTGACTCTCTCTACCAGCGCCGAAGGGGTCACTCACTCCTTTGTTGTTTGTGCATAACATATTCCAATTGCTAGTGCTAAATAATGTCTTCCTAGCTCAGGTACTTACTCAGAACCTGTTGTAGGGAAATGGGGGGTCTGGGTTTCTAGATCTGGAAGTGGTAGGCACTCTTCTACCCCTATAATGCTTTTTTCTACTATTCTATCAGAGGGGCTAAATCCCTCTAAACAACATGAGGTGGTATACCTTATGAATCCCTAGTCAGTAGATTCTTTAATTTCACTTCTTTTTGTTGTTGTAGTCTGCTATATTGTAGTTTGTTATGTTTGTCTTTTGTTGTTGTCTGCAATGTTGGTCTACTTGAGATGGTGATGTAGCTAATGGTTTGATATCTTTGTTTGACTTCTGTTTTGCTACTCTCTCTATGGTGCCATTGCAGGGCTACTAGAGTGGACGGGTTTCTAGCGCTGTCATGCCTCTTATCTCAAATGCTGGTGGTCACTACTACTAGTTTGATGCAACCCTAGCAGAATTGAATGGAACACGCGAGGCCAAGATCTATCTAATCCAAGATTTGCTAAAAATAAGATGAGCTTATCGCAATGGAAGACCTGTTCCATGGCAACAAGACTATAAACCAACCCAATCACAACGCTTACACCTAGAGACGAGCAAAATGAGTATAAATTCACAACAAAGATTGGTCAATTCTTTAAAAAGTTGAAAGTTCAATCAAGAACCAAGATTGACAATCAAAGGTCAAAAAAAATCAGAATATTATTAGAAAAAAAAGTGCTGAGAATTATTCTCAAGAGTATTTATACCCTAAGCCAAAAACCCTTGTTTCCCTAATGGGTGACATATAAACCCAATTTAAATAATAATCAACCCAAGCTAAAACTAGCTCAAACTAATTAAAATAAATAAAATAAACATGTCCGAAACCCAAACAAGTGTTTCCTTACAAAATAAAGAAAGTTTAATAGCCTAACTAATTTATTAAGACAAGTTTGATTATTTCTGCATTCTCTTTGGCAGTAACAAAACCCAACTTTAAACAGATGGTTCTCTCTCGTCTTAAAGAATTAGAAGATGTACCATATACCGTTGGAAAGGTATGGAAGTCTAGTTTCCATCCTAACTAGAATCCCCTAAAATTCAACCTGTAGCTCCAGTTATGATAAAAAAGGCAGCGAAAGGTCAAACTAACCAAATCTAGTCTTCTTTTCCCAATCCTTGTGTAATGGTCTTGGTTCCACCAATAAGCCCCTCTTGAACATGAATCAAATTAATCATGTCTTGTTCCTCATTATTTAATATCCTCTTAAAGTCCACTTTAGCCCACGTATCTTGAAGAAGTCCATTGAAAGCCTCTTTGAACCTCTTAACTCTAATTCTTGTAACTAGACCAACCAGAACCTCCAATGGATCCTTTGGTGCTTGGATCACATCATGGTTGAAGTAGTTGTTGGTGTGTAGAGGTTGCTGATGCCACACCCTTACTTGGTTTTGCTTATGTTAACACAAGTTGAGGACTGTCAAGGGTTGCAACCTAATGTTGTCTACTGGTGTTAGCTTGCTAGAGTTGACTTCCCACTTTGGCTTTTGTGTTGCTGTTGTATGCAGTTTAGTTTACCGAGCTTCTTGGAGCTAGCTGCTAGATCTTTTGGTTGCTGCAAAACGTAGTGGTGGTATGCTGGAGTTGATGAGATTCCAAGCTTTGTTTGCTGCTGGCTTGTCCCTTTTGTAGGCCAGCTGCGGGATTTCCTTATGGCTGTTGGGTTTTCTGGTTGCTACGGGATGTGTTTGGCTGCTGCAGGATGTGTTTGGTTGCTGCTATATGCAACATTGGTAGGTGTTGTGATGTCGCGGTCGCACAAATTAATTACCCTAGCTTCAAACACAACACACAAGATAGTATAGAGCAAGCAAGGGGTCGATCCCACGAGGAAGGTTCAAGTCAGATTTTTATGCTAGATGATATGCAATTTTGGGGGGGGGTTTGGACGTTATCTAGGTTAAAGCAAAAGAAAATAGAAAACTATCAAATGAAATTTAATAAAATCAGAAAATTATCAAGAGAACAAACCTTGGTCTCAAGCACACATCCACCTAAAGAAATCAGAACTGATCATGGAAACGAAACATCAATTTATATTCTGAATATTTATCTCTTCTTAACATTGGTTAGTTAACGGATCCGCCATATAACTGACCCTAACCATCAAACAACCATAGTGTCCGCACTAGTAATTTAATTCAATGGCAGCCTTAAGAACCAGATAAGTTGATTAATCAAGAAAACATAACTGTCCGCAGTCTATGTTTGATTTGATTGAATGTTCTCCCTAAGATTAATAACATAGATCCGTCACAATTATTAAACTTAGTTGCTTCACAAGTTCATATACCACAACTCTGGTTTTGATATCAAACTTAACAATAGATTGTCTACAATAATAACTTAGAGTCCGCTCTAGCAATTAAAATAAACAATTATAGAAAAAATAAGCATAGGAGAACAAACATATTCATCATATAAACTGAAAAGAAAAGGTAAAATAAATCTCATAGTTCTTGAAATCTGAAAGTTTCCGTGTCCTTGCAACCAAGAAAACAAGTTTAGCCTTGCATGTTTGTTGAATAACTAATCAAAAAGGAGGAATGCATGATGTTGGGTTTCTTAGAGGAAGGGGGTGTTTTTCTCCTCTTGGCTGGCCGCCCCCTTCTCTTCTCTCATTCTTTTTATACCATAGGAAATTCTAGTCTCTATTTTACAAAATAGTCCTCCCTTAAGTAGACTGTTTACATTTAAGTATTTCAAGAACTATTTTTCTAAAAAAGGAGAAATAGCCTTGCATGAAATCTTCAAGCTTTGACTTAAAGGAGCTAAATTGCTGAAATAAAAACTTGGATATTGGTTTAGATGCTTCAAAACGTAATTTGGGCTCGTTTCTTCACGAAACCTGTTTGCTGGCAGAATTCAGTTGTCATCTTTGAAAATTCATATCTCCCTTATATGGAATTGGTTTTGGGTTAAATTTGGAGCGTTGATAGAACTTTGCATAAGGAATCCAAAACAATTGATTTTGCATCAATTGGACTTCTGTAGCTCCAGATATTCAAGTCGGAATGGACGAAGGTCAACACTGACAGATTGCAAGATTTGACTTTGAAGGCTGAGATTTCCATGCTCTTCCTTATTTTATTTTCTTGCCTTATATTTCCAGAAAGGTATGGATGTTATCTTTTTAATGCCACTGGAATTACTTCATTTTGACCTCTAGAGCTCACGCTCTGCACAAAACATCGACTGAAGGTCAAATCTACCAATTACCTCCAATTTACTCCTTTTTGCATCTTTTATCCAAAAGTGCCTTCAAAACATAAAATAAAGAATATCAAGACATTTTATATATAAAACATAGGCAAAACACTAGTTAAATTAGGGTGAAACTATCGAATAATATAGTTGCATCAGTAGGCTAGAGTGGATGCGGTTTAATGGCCTCACCCTCCGGCTATTTGGTTTGTTCTTTGTTGTTGTTGGCGCAACTTCGTCGCCTACTATTATTTGGTTGTGTTTTGCCTATGGTTTTAGTTTGTTGGAGTTGATGGCTTCTGGGGGTTTGCTGCTGGTGAATGCTTTCCTAGCATGCTGGGACTCCTCCCTGACCCCCGCCTGGTTGATATGGTTGGATACTACACTTCCTTGCTGGAGTTCTTGTGTTAGGTTAGTCATTGATTCCATGGTTGCTGATTGATGTGCTGATTTACTGAGCTGCTGTAGTTTGTGCAATGGCTGGTTGTGTTTGTTTTGCTGCTTATAGGCTGCTCCCAGTGACATCTTTGTCATTGGTTTGTTAATTGTGGTCGATTTTGGTGGGTGTTGCTCTTGCTGCTTATGACTGTCATGTATTCCTTGTTGTGCTGGATGCTCTGCTTCTTCATTGGAAATCCTGCAAGCTGTAATGCATGTTGCCGCAGGGGTGCATGCCATGTTCGGGGTGCTTCTCTCGGTTTTACATGTCTTGGGCTGCCATTTTCATTGATGTTATTTAATGTTTTCCTCCTCTAGATTTGAGAGGTCTACTACCGCAAAATTATTATCGGCCTTGCGTGGCTGCCTCATGTAGGGAGCTTGTTCCTTTTTGGTTTTGTTTACATATTGTCTATATATGTTTGCTCTTCTGGATCGTCAGAATAGTCTAGCTTGTATCCAGTTTTGTTTCTATTGGGATCATGTTCCTTTTTTTTTTGTATTTCACATTTCTCTGTACATGTATATGGACTTGCTGATTAATACATACTTACATTCTGATTAAAAAAAGAGTGCCAAAAATACATTTTAAGAGCCAATTTACTCTATTTATTTCAATCTTCCCTTTTAACATCAAAATATAACGTTTTTCAATTCTACTAACTTTCTGAATAATATTTTTCTAAACACAATCCTTGCTGGTTCAACATGTATTTTGCCTCGTTGTGATACAATTAAACACACGTCATGAAGCTAAATATGTCAAATTAAACATCCTTCCCCTTAAATGCATAATTGACCGAAAGCATGACCTTAAGGAACCAAGAGTTTCCTTATTCCTTTCATGCTAATTTCATTCAATTCACACACATATTCTCGTAAAAAAACAACCTATTATAATAGATTTAATAAGGAAAAACCACAATCCCCCCTTTTCTCTTTATATGGCCGGCCACCCTTTACTTAATTACCGATACATTTTCTTTGATAAATCATCATGATTTCATGCCTCCAATCACTTACAACACATGGATTAACTTAATTTTAACAATTAATATATTTCCCTCAAATCAAGTCTAAGAACCCTAATCTAAAATTCAATATTAAAGCATCAATTCATAATTAAATTTGAAACGACTTATAGGACCATATTTAGAACTGCTTACCTGGTAAGAATCAAGATCTCGATCTTCAACCAGTCGAAAATTTTTTACTCCCCCTTTTTCTAATGACAGTCGACCCTCCCTCCTCTTTCCTTGTTCAAATTTGTTAATCTCTTGCCCACAAGTTTTTAATTCTACCTATACACCCTTAATCTTGGATGAGTTCTTGAAATTTTGGTGTTTTTCTCTTGATTAGGCAAGAATAAATTCAAAAACTCCCTCCCTTTCTCTTAATATTGCTGTAGATTTTTGATGAGCAAGGGAGAGGAGTATTTATACCCCATAATTTCTCTTATTTGCACTTAGGCCCCATTTCCTTTAAGTGTACTGCTTTTGCCCCCGCATCATTTTATTTTTATAATTAAGTTATACCTCTTCATTTCTTATAATTTCACCCCTCAACTTTTAGTTTAGTTCATTTTCTTTAATTTAATCCATCCCTCAATATTTATGGGTTAATTTATAATTTCTCGAAATATTTTGTCCGGAAATTTATATTTGAAAATTTCTGAATTCCTGTTTTTTATTTAAATCTATACATGAATTTCTTCGCTTTTATTTTCCATTTATTTAGTTTGCAATTTATGCAAACATTTATTTCCCGAGGTTTACATTCTCCCCTCCTAATGGAAATTTCTTCCTTGAAATTCAAGTTACGTACCTATATCGAAGAATAGATGCAGAAACTTCTCCGTTATCTCAGATTCTCTTTCTCATGATTCTTCTTTTATTCAAGAGCTTCTCCACAATACAAGGGAAATCTCTTATTCCTTAACACTTTCTCCTCTCAATCCAAGATCTTGATGGGCTTGGCTTCCATAGTTAGATCCCTTTTAATCTTCATAGGAACTTGTGGCAATACTCGTGAGGGGTCTTTCTTGGCCTTTCGCAACAAGGATACATGGAACACATTGTGAATCTTATCCAAATGTGCAGGCAACCCCAATCGATAGGAAACTAACCCGATTCTTTCTATAATCTCAAAAGGGCCAATATATCTCGGGGGCTAGTTTCCCCTTTACTCCAAATCGAATGATACATTTCCAAGGCGCCACCTTCAAAAACACCTTATCTCCTACTTGGAATTCCAAAGGGCTTCTTTGGTTATCTGCATAACTTTTCTATCTATCATGGGCTTACTTCATCCTCTTTCTGATCACCCTTACCTTGTCAGTTGTTAGTTGTACCATTTTAGGTCTCAAAAGCTTCCTTTCTCCTACTTCATCTCAACAAATTAGGGTACGGCATTTCCTCCCATACAATGCTTCATATGGAGCCATACCAATAGTAGCTTGATAACTATTATTATAAGTAAACTCCATTAATGGTAGGAGAACCTCCCAATTCCCATCAAACTCCAGCATACGAGACCTTATAAGATCCTTAAGAGTTTGAATGGTCCTTTCGGATTGACCATCTGTCTGATGATGAAATGTCATGCTTATATTCAACGTTATCCCTAATGCCCGTTGTAAACTAGGTCATAATCTCGATGTGAACCTTGGATCTCGATCTAATACAATCAATACTAGCACCCCGTGAAGTCTGATTACTTCATTTACATATAATTTTGCTAACTTATCCACCGAATCAATCATCTTCATAGGAAAAAACAAAGCAAATTTTGTTAGTTGATCCACAACTACCCATATGGCATCATTACCTTTTTTTCCCGAGGTAATCCCATCACAAAGTCTATAGAAATATCCTCCCATTTCCATTTCGAGATCGATAATGACTGTAATTCCCCTACAGGTCTTTGGTGTTCTATCTTTACTTGCTGACAAACCCCGTAGTTGAACACAAACTCTATTATTTCCCTCTTTATATTTGGCCACCAGTAGTATCCCTTTAAATCCCTATACATCTTCGTACTCACAGGATGAGTAGCAAATCAGGATTCATGAGCTTTTCTTAATACTTAAAAAGATGTCTTTATATCCTATTCACCCTCTCTTTGATCTTCCTTACTTTCTCATCTACTTGTTGGGCAACTAAGACCTTGTCTCGAAGCACATATCAGATTTTTAACTGAGCTAACAATGATCCCCCAGGCTCTACATTTAGCCATAAACCCATCGTTTTCAATTCAAGTATACTTTTTTTCCCTTAACCTCCATATCATTAACTACTAGTTTTCCCTTCCTACTCAAGGTATCAGCTACTATATTAGCCTTACCGGAGTAGTAGTCAATCATACAATCATAATCTTTTATTAATTTCACCCATTCCTTTGTCGCATGTTCAACTCCTTTTGCAACATCAAATATTACAAACTCTTATGATCCGTAAAGATTTGAACTTTGACCCATACAAATAATGTCTCCATACTCTTAAAACAAACACCACCGCTGCTAGTTCTAGGTCATGAACCAAGTAATTCACCTTATGTAATTTTGGTTGTCTTAAAGCATAAGCAATCACACACTCATGTGCATCAATACACATGCTAGACCCCTTTTTGAGGTGCCACTATATACCACAAATCCTTTTGTCCTCGATGGAAGGCCAACACAAGAGCAAAAGTGAGCCTTTCCTTCAATTCTCGAAAGCTCTCTTCACACTCTTTCGACTTGTAAACATAAAAAAGGGTAAATTAAAGCTGGAAATGACTCCACCATCGCTGCTGATTCAGAAATCGATAGTGACACAGTTCTTCATTGCTGATTTTTGAATTAGCAGCGTCATAGTTTTTGGGCGTTGATTTCTGAATTGGCAGCGACATTAAAAACCCAATAAAAATTAGTGTTGGATCAGCCTATCCTAGTGGAGAATTGGAATAGAAACCAACCCAAGATAACCTAAAAGAGGGACAAGGATACGGTAGAACAACCCCCAAACACCCTAGCACACTTATAGGGGCTGCAAATACAAGGAGAGTGAAAGGGTGACCCTTTCTCTTCCCAAAGACCAGCTGCATGTGTCCAGTTGCATGCTCTTGCTCCTCTACCTTTTCTCCATAAAAAACTAGACCCAATCCAGCTGCATGCCCCCTCCACGAGCTAAAGGAAAACTAGAGAGTGAAGTTAGCGACTGAATTCATGGAAAGAGAAAGGGTGTAGCAGGCTGGCCAAGATGCAGAAGAAAAGAAGAAGAGAAAACTACATAAAAAAAGAAAGAGATACCTTTGAAACTACACTTGGAACCTGTTAAAAAGCTATGAGGTATGAACCAGAACCCTTCTCCATTGTTCTTGTGACTTTGGGACTGAAAAGGAAGAAGAAAACCCTAAACAAATGGCCTAGGATCCTCACACCAGTTGTTAAGGAAATCTAGTCTAGAAAGAGGGACAAAACAAGGCTGATTAGGCGGACCTAGTTCCAGAATATTTAACAAAAGAAATGAACAAATTTTGAATGCATAAAGTTCGACGGATGACCGGCCATAATGAGGGCTAAACAATATGTAAATATGTGATGAAATACATGAAAATTACATTGTTGAACTCCCAGACCATATTCAAACTAAAATAGAATGCATGAGGATGATTGATACTTTGTTTTTTCACACATGATGGAAGAACTTACATGAAAGGTGTAAAGAAATGATGCAATGCATGAAGTGGATTTTATGAACAAATTGTATGTTGGAACCGAAATGCATGTTGATGTTCTTGCTTGAAATTGTGTGATTCTGTTGGATGATAAGAACATATTGTATGCTGGAACTGAATTGCATGTGATTGTTCATGCTTGAAATTAGGTGATTCTGCTGGATTTTTAATAACAAACTGTGTGCTGGAAACAAAACGCATGTGGATGTTTCATGTCGATTTGTGTTGTCTGCAGCGAATCAGGTTTTCACTGCTGATGTAACATCCTCCATTCCGGGATAAAAACAACAATCTCATGTCAACCGAAAAATAGAGTATATATATTCATGGTTTTTGTATTAAAATCTACTGAAATTTTGATGGAGTCCCCCCTATATCGGAAGGTCCCAAATTATCGACATGTAACCTGTTTACACTTCTAATAACTCACATCTCATAACTTAATCCCGACTCAATCATCCTAGGTTTCAATTCCACAAATATTCTCACACCTATCAACCACAATATTTATGGTATACATTATATAACAAAATATCATTATGGATGGATAAAAAAAATATAAATACATAGACATGAAATATGGTTATATGAACTACGGAGTTAAGTTCATTCAATCAAGTTTAAACATTAATTATACAAATTAAGTTATACAAACATTTTCATGTTTACAAAATATAAGGGTATACTCCTTAGAACTTAAATTACAAGATGGGAACATAAGCTGGGATCTACTCCTGTCATGCATGCGATGATCCTGAAACAAAATACATATTATTGAAAGGTGAATATCACATAAATATAACTACACGAATATCTAACAATTTCAACAGGGTAACATGCATTCATATTTTGTTCACTTCTCCCTTCTAGTTTTCAATAGAAACTCTTCCTTTCTCAACTATTAATAATCATTCCCTCTTCCACTATTAACCTCCATTCCAGACTTTATAAGATCAAACATGATTATTTTTGTTTAACACATTACCGATACCAATTTCATTGGTATCATCATTATCACCCCATAGGACTCGATGCAAGGTGATCCCCTTACCCAGGATCCTAACATACACTAAATGTATGCTAGCCAAAACATGGCGATCCCCTTACCCGAGATCCTAACATACACTAAATTTATGCTAGTTTACGCCTCAAATCACACTTCTCATATTTCCTTTGTCAGTGATAATTTCATCACTTGGCAATTCACACAACAACCTTTTCCCTTTAATAAACATACATTCAGTAATTCACATTTCACATCGGTAACATATATTAAATCATGGAATTTAACTAGAAGGTATAGGTGCGATTCACCTACCTGCAATAAAAGCTCTACTCGTGCTCCCCTGCTGCTGTTATTGCACCACGCCCGTGGTCCCTCCTGCAAATCATAGGTTCATCTCATAAATTTTCCTCACTCAAGGATATATTTTATAATAACCACATCAACAACCAATAAGTCTTTCTTTTAGTCATTTCTTAATATTTTATGTTTTTCTCATTTCACCCATTAATATTGTCGTTCTTTGTCCAATCACAGTTATCATTCCTTTCTTTATATTTGAAATGTTTCTGTTTAAATCCCGAACTGTTACTGTCTAGACATTGAACTGTTACTATCTAACCTCTCCTTAGATTTTTAACTATATCTAGAGTTATAGAACTTTGTTTCAAGCAAGATTGGTCTCGTTGGAAAGCTAAGACATGAGGCTACAAGTTCTCTAAAGGAAGGAGAATCCAGTTCTGCCTCTAAGATAGTCAAAATTGCTCATCAACAAACCTTTGGACTATTACTCTCCAACTGTTACTGTCTGACCCCTCAGATTTTTAACTATATCTGGAGTTATAGAACTCCGATTCAAACGAGATTAGTCTCGTTGAAAAGCTAAGACATGAGGCTACAAGTTCTCTGAAGAAGGAGAACCCAGTTCTGCCTCTAAGATAGTCAAAATTGCTTATCAACAAACATTTGGACTATTACTGTCCAACTGTTACCAATTGTTACTGTCTCGTTTTTGAACTGTTATTGTCTGACCTGTCTTCAGTTTTTTAACTATATCTGGAGTTACAGAACTCCGATTCAAGCAAGATTAGTCTTGTTGGAAAGCTAAGACATGAGGCTACAAGTTCTCTAAGGAAGGAGAACCCAGTTTTACCTTTAAAACAGTCAAAATTTCTCATCAACAAACATTTGGATTGTTACTGTCCAACTGTTACTGTCTCGTTTTTGAATTGTTATTGTCTGACCTCTCCTCAGATTTTTTTAACTATATCTAGAGTTATAGAACTCCGATTCATGCAAGATTAGTCTCGTTGGAAAGCTAAGTCATGAGGCTACAAGTTCTCTAAAGGAAGGAGAACCTAGTTTTACCTCTAAAATAGTCAAAATTTCTCATCAACAAACATTTGGACTGTTACTGTCCAATTGTTACTGTCTCGTTTTTGAACTGTTATTGTCTGACCTCTCCTCAGATTTTTTTAACTATATTTGGAGTTATAGAACTCTGATTCATGCGAGATTAGTCTCGTTAGAAAGCTAAGACATGAGGCTACAAGTTCTCTGAAGGAAGGAGAACCCATTTCTGCCTCTAAGACAATCAAAATTGCTCATCAATAAATGTTTGGACTGTTACTATCTGACCTCTCAGATTTTTAACTATATCTAGAGTTATAGAACTATGATTCAAGTTAGATTAGTCTCGTTAGAAAGAAGAAACATGAGGCTACAAGTTCTCTAGAGGAAGGAGAACCTAGTTCTGCCTCTAAGATAGTCAAAATTTCTCATCAACGAACCAGACCTACTACCCTATAGGGTCTGTCATGACCCAGTCTCGGTTGGTGACCTATAGCTGGAGTTCTATAACTCCAAATTGAGCAAGACCACTTTCATTAGTTAGTTAACGTCCAAAACTACAATTTCTTTTAGAAATCTGATCCTAATTCCATCATCCTCCTACCCGAAATCCCTCTGAAAGTCAAGAGACGAACTGTCCATATTCGTCAATCTTTCCATTTATTCTTATTTGCATTTAGGTCCCATTTTCTTTAGGTGTATTCATTTTGTTCCCATTTCTTTTTAGTTTAGTTTATTTTCTTTAATTTATTCCAGCCTTGATTTTCTCGGGATTTACAACTGAATTGTGTTGTTTGCAACGAATCAGGGGTTCAAGATTTGGGAGTTATGAGTTAGTTTCAAGAATTGATGCGTTCATAGGTACTATGTTTTGTATATACCAAGTATATGAAATAACTATGATTGTTATGTTTTAAATAGAGAATAATGTTAGTTCGGTTGACGGTATTCGAGATGGAGGACTGGGTTTTAGTATTGTATTTAGCCTTGGTAATTGATGAATTATTAAGGGTGGCATTTACATAAGTAAGGAGAAATGAAAGAATTATGCTCTTTTGGTCCATGAATGAAATGTAATGTTAATATTGCTTTATTATGTTTTTAAATTGCCTATAATGCTTGAAATTACCTTGTGTTGTAACAGGGACATCAAACACTTTATCGTCATTTCATCATTCAACAAGGATTTAATAATATATTAGCATATGTAAATCATTTCAAAACATAAACGTCATATGAGAAAAAGGTGGAAACCACATACCTGTTCCACCTACGGGTTTGTCCTTGTCCTAATGAAGGTCCGATCTTGATCGCACCTCCTAAGACATCAATGGCTACAAATCAGTACATTCATATTTAATAATCACCTAACTTGTCACCATGTATACTTTAAATATATCCAAGATCATAGTTCAGTGTTCCATATATCATGATCACACAGTGCATTCAGCAGCAAAAACTGACTCACTGCAATTTTGCAGCAAACACTGATTCGCTGTGGACAAAACAATTCGGCAGCAAAAACTGATTCAGTGCTGACACCCCAATTCGGTAGTGAAACTGTCTCGATGTAATTTGGTAGCGAAAACTAATTCGCTGCGAACAACATAGTTTTGGCAGCGAACACTAATTCGCTGTAGACAACACAATTTTCAGCAGCGAATGCTAATTCTGTAAACACCCAACAAAAAAAAAAGAGAAAGAGCTAAGCTAAAACGACTCCACTGTCGCTGCTGATTTCTGAATCGGTAGTAGCACAGTTCTTTACTGCCAATTTTTGAATCGGCAACGACACATTACTTGGCTGCTGATTTCAGAATTGGCAGCAGCAAAGCTTTTGGCTGCGGATTTCTGAATTGGCAGCGGCATAGTTTGAGGTTGTCAATTTCTGAATCAGTAGTGAAGCAGTTTTGGCTGCAGATTTTTGAATCGGTAGCAAAACAGTTTGAGGTTGCCGATTTATGAATCGGTAGTGGTGCAGTTCTCGGTGCTGATTTACAAATCGACAGCATCAAAGTTCTTTGTTGCCGATTTATGGATCGACAGCGGCACAATACTTGGCTGCCGATTTCAAAATCGACAGCATCAAAGCTTTTGGCTGCCGATTTCTGAATCGGCAGCAATAAAGTTTTTGGCTGCTGATTTCAGAATCAATAGCGACACAGTTTATGGTTGTTGATTTATGAATTGAAAGTGGCGCAGTTCTCCTTGTCGATTTCTAAATCGGCAATGACGCAGTCTATGGCTACTGATTTCTAAATCGACAACGACACTGTCAAACCTAACAAAAAATTAGTGTTGGACCAGCCTATCCTAGGGGAGAATGGGAATAGAAACCAGCCCAAGGATAACCCAAAGGGAGGATAAGGACAGCCTTGGTCCAACGTCCAAGCACCCGTTTGTATTTAAGAGGGGTATAAATGTAGCAAGGAGAGAGAAAGGGACACTCTTTCCATAACAAGCTGCGTGCTCTTGCCTTCTTCCTCACCCCATAAAGTTTCCTGCAATAGCTGCATACCAAGATGCATGCACCACTTTTGAATGCTGGAGAAGAAGGGTGAGCAAGGAAAAGACAGAAGTGGCCGAAGCCATGGAAGGAGAAGGAGTTCATGCCCCTTTCCAATAACCAGCCAATAGTTGTGACTACAACAACAACCATCCTCTCCAAGGAGAAAACCCACCTACATGAGCTGCATGTCCCCTGCCTTAAGTGTTTGAAGAAGAAGAAAGCTAAGGAGTTATGTTGATGACTAAAACCATGAGAGGAGAAGGAGTATGACAGACCCGCTATACAGTAGAGATGGAAGAGAAGGAAAAACTGAGATTGAGGAAAGAATCATGTCACCAAAACTTGCTCTAAAGTTTTCAGGAACGTGAGGTAAGAGAAGTATTCTTCCTTGGCTGGTTGCTGCCTCACGATTTCAGAACAAGGAGGGGATGAAAACCCCAATGTAAAAGCTTATGTTCATGCACTCATAGTTTTAGAAATAATTAAATGGAAGATCTAAGTGGAATGATGAATATAAGAACTTATGTGCAGACTCTTACCAAAGAAATCTAAGTGAGTATGAGTGATTTTGATGGTGTAAACCTAAGAAGAGGATCAGCTAAGTTGGTGAACTAAGGCAGAATTTGTATTGATGTTAATGTCTAGACTTCCAATGAATGATTGATGAACATGAATGAAATGTGGAATGAGATGAAGACATGCAAAAATTATGATCTTGTTGAATTCTTAAGGACATACTTAAACTAAAATAGAATGCATGATGGCATGATTACCTTGATTCTTGCATGTATGATAGAAGAACTTGTGTTAGAAAGGGTTATGTACAAAATTGTGTAGTCATTAGGACTTTAGACCCTGCTGAAACCAAAACTCGAAGTATGTTGGTGTCAATGACATAAATTTTTCTTGTGTTTGATGAAATTGTATAATAATATTGTAAACCCCTAGGCAAAAAAAGAAGAATAGCATGATTACCTTGATTCTTGCATGTATGATAGAAGAACTTGTGTTAGAAAGGGTTATGTACAAAATTGCGTAGTCATTGGGACTTTAGACCCTGCTGAAACCAAAACTCGAAGTATGTTGGTGTCAATGACATAAATTTCTACTTGTGTTTGATGAAATTGTATAATAATATTGTAAACCCCTAGGCAAAAAAAAAAGAATGGTATGAAAAGTGTTGGTGTAAACACCGGCGAGAAATCAGTAATGTTGTCGTGGCATTGGAATAAGCCATAAATGACTAAAAATGAAAATAAATATAGTAAAGTGGCTCTGATGAGACAGTAAAATGATTGGGTGCTTTACGCAAGGATGAAATAAGGAGATTTTGATTTTTTGGCAAAAAATCATAAATCGACTAGTCTTACGTTAAAAATTCATAACTCTCGATCGGGTTGTCAAAAATATATGAAAATTTGTGTGGAGACTTATAATATATTTTCTTAGCTTTGGTTAAAATTTCTGAATTTTCAGAGAAATTGGGATTTTTTTTAGAAAATTGCAATTTGACCAGTTTTACGCTATCACGCATAACTTTTAATATGATTGACAAATGAGTTGAAACTTTGTGCGGAGCATTATAATATATTATTTTACCGTGGGGTAAAGTTTCAGAATTTTTTAAATATTATATCTGGTGATTTTTAAAATTTGCACGAAAAAATACCGGTAACCGGGTAAAATACACACACACTAGAGACACATGGTAATATAATTAAAAGAAAGATGGTATTAATTAGTTGAAATGTCAGCTTTCAAAGGGCTATTTCCAGCAGACTAAAAGAAGAAAAGAAAATGACTCATGGGGACTAGATAAATTTAAATAAGAAAGGCAAAAGGGCTTAAATGCAAATAATGAAAATTTTACTATATAAACCCCAATTTGCTTGGGGTGTCCAGCAGGTTATAGGAAGAAAGGGGAGTTTGGGATTTTCTTACATCTTCTCCACAATTCTCTCATCAATTCTTGAAAATAATGCATGACTATGGAGAGTTAAGATAATTAAGAAGGTTTATGGTGAGCTACACTAAATATTTGAGTGATCTAAGGGTTTTAAAGCTTGTGGAGGAAGAATGAAGTGTAGAGAAAGGAAGAAGATGGAGGGAGATAAAGGATGGTTTCACCTTGAGGTTTCTTCTAATTAAATTCCTTGTTATCTTAGAAGTAAGTATGATTTTATTGTGTTGATTGTAGAAATTTCATACTATATGCTTGGGTGATGATGTGCTTGATTATGGAACTTTGTGATTAGCATATTGGTTGTAGTAATTTGTGATGTTGTTATGAAATTTTGTTTGTTGGCATGAGAATTGAATGGGTTAGTGTTTAATTGAATAAAAAGTTGAAGAAATTTCATGCTACCTTTACTTGAAATTTTGGCATTGGTAGAAAAATATAGGGAATGTATGTGATTGATGAAATGCAAAATTACCATGCTCAAATGAATAAAATTAACCTTAGATGAGGTTTTGAAAACTAGAATCGAAGAACAATTGATCCCTCATTGGATGTAAAAAAAATAAAAATTTAGCAAGGCTAAATGGAAGAAGAGGAAAATTGTATTTGACTAAGTTAGGATTTTAGTTTGGATGAAAATATATTTAATAGGGTTAAGTAATGCATAAACAAGTAGGATGTAAATGGGAAAAAAAAATGACATCTTTAGTAAACTAAGAAATTTGGCAAAGTGAGGAAAGAAATAAAAGGATGGAATGCGGATGTGGGTAATGATAAAATTAGTGTTGAAATACATTAAGAAACATGGTGAGAGGGATTGAATTGCAAATTAAATAGGATGGAAGTAAAATCTTAATTTTCCATCTTATAAAGGTTTGGCCAAGTTCATGAAAATAAATGAGTTTGGTTGTTAAATTTGGTTGTTAAATTGTGACAAAATCCTTGTTTAATCTTATTGTTGTAATATATAAGGATTAGGAAAAAATAATGGAATTGAAGTCATGGAATGGATAATAAAACTAATTTATTAGTTAGATAAACCATGGTGATAAATGTATTATAAATAAAATAATTTATTATGGATATATGGATTGGAAGTAGTTTATTAGTGATTTATGAATGTGAAGTTTAAATTTAATTTCGCGATGGTGAAATAAATTTAAATAATTTCATAAAGAAATAATTGTATAAGTGATTTATTAATTCTTGCTGGTACATGAGAGTTGCCTATGGGAGGATAACATCAGGGTTGTGCATTCAATGACCAAACTACAGGTAGGTGCCCGACACCTAATCTATTTAGGAAATTTTATGAATGTTAAGATATTGTAATTTTTTTTATAATGCCATTGTAAATATGAACATTAATGTGATATTATTATTAAGAAAATTGAAAAGTTCTGATTAATTGCATAGGTGATAATGGGTAGTCTATTATGAGATGTGATTTATTGTAACGGCAGAAAAACCATGTATACATTACTTTTGATTGCAACGATAGAATTGCTATGCAAGAATTATTATCGACAACATTGGTGGGATTTGATGTATGGTCTGTTACCGGTTAAAACGGTGGAAATCATGTGTAATTTGTGTTAGACTGCCATGTAAATCGTGTGGAAATCGACAACAAATCCCACCATTGTATGTATGTATCTGTGTGTATGTATGTATGTATGTATCTGTGTGTGTGTGTGAGATGGGAACTTCAAATTAACTGACATGTGAGATAGCCGGCAAATAAACAAATATTGTGTGGAAACTAGTTTCATGGTTAATTGGACTAGTGCCCTGGTTAACGGGACTAGTACCCTGGTTAATGGGCAAATGAAGAAACCAATGCCCTGATTAATGGGTAATTGGAGGAACTAGTGCCCTGGTTAATGGGACTGGTGCCCTGGTTAATGGGCAAATGGGCCCTGGTTAATGGGCAAATGGAGAAATTAGTGCCCTAGTTAATGGTTAATTAGAGGAACTAATGCCCTGGTTAATGGGCAAATGGAGAAATCGGTGCCCTATTTAATGGATAATTGGAGAAACTAGTGTCCTGGTTAATGGGACTAAGTGCTCTGGTTAATGGGCTATTGGAGAAACTAATTTCTTGGTTAATGGGATCAGTACTTTGATTAATGGGCAATTGAAGAAGCCAATAATTTGGTAATTGAACAAATATCCGGTTGGGACTAGAAAGGACATTAGTATGTCCTTAGTTTGTGCTAACTGTATTGATATGTAAAGTTAAGGATAAAATAAGAAATTAATTGTTTAGTAATTGATAGGGTAAATATATAGAAAATATAATAGTAAATAATCATTGTGAATAAAGCTGATTATATTTGGTATTAAATAAAATATCAGGTACCTCGTAGTGTTGTGCTGAGTAGTAAATTATGTTTGTAGTATTGGATTAAGATATTGATGAAGATGTCGATAAATTGGTATAGTTCAAGTGTGAGGAAAACTCCACCAGATTTTTAGTAGAGTGTATATTAAATTATTTTAAAAAGAGAGTTATGCATAATGGTTTCCGAATGGTTGAGGTTGTCATATTAAGGGATTAATAAGTTATTCGGCTGACCAATTGACCGCAAACATGTAATGAAGCAAGGTGTATATGAGTTTGACTGTGCTGACAGGTTAAGGTTTGGGTATTAAATTATCCCTACGAACAAAGTTTAATGGAAAAGAAAAATAATATGAGCACGTCTTTTAAGTATAAAAGTGATGGAAGTTTATGTGATAAATTATAAATAATAAAAATGGACATGAAATAAGTGGAATGAATAATGAATTGAGGAAATTTCTTAATATAACAAGGGTGCTGTATGGACTGATGTACAATTTATCACATATATAATAAATGCTAGGGAAACAAAAGAGCGACTTGAATTACATATGTTGTGAATTAAATTACGATAGGAAGTAGACATAATTACGCAATGATTTACGATATGGATTAAAGATGGTTGTGAGAGGAAAAGATCATATGATTTATGTGTTGAGGAAATAAATTGTGGTGTAAATTCCATGTGATATGAAATAATAACATAAACTGAATATATTCATGAAATGGAAAGAGTTATGAAATAAATCCAAAGTGAAAAGAAACACTGTATGAAAGTGTTTGAATGATTCCGATTAATTTTAAAGTTATGAGGAATAGATCGTATATTGATGTGTTAAACTAGATTAAGAAAAAAGAAAAAGAAAAGGAAAGTTATCATGATATAAGAATGATAATGTGATGAATAAAATGTTAGAAATAAAACTTATTAGAGAACGATGAAGATGTATAATGTTGGAAATTAATGTAAGATCAATGTTCTTAAAGAAATATTTATGAAATTGGTTTTGATCATATAGTTATTAAACGTTAGTAACTAGGATGATGCAAATACTTATTATGAACGATGAAGATGTATAATGTTGGAAATTAATGTAAGATCAATGTTCTTAAAGAAATATTTATGAAATTGGTTTTGATCATATAGTTATTAAACGTTAGTCACTAGGATGATGCAAATATTTATTATGAATTAATTTTTAATTTTTTTGTATGTCACAGGTAAATTCTTTTGAGGACATCAGTTTCTTAGTGTCACCGAGTTATCTAGTTTTAGGCAAAAAGATTATATGTATTTTAAGAAAAAGATAAACTTATAAATAATTTATGTGAATATGATTTAAACAACAGTTGTGATAAACTGTGTTCTTTAATAAAAAAAATTGTTGAAAGGTTGTTGAGAAATTTCTTATATATATATATATATATATAACAATTTAATCATATTTTTTTACATACTCGATCAATGAAAATAAGTATAAACGCATGTGAATGTGCTAGGCGTTACAAATATGTTAAGACGATGTTATGTGCAGAGTTATGTTGTCTACACTGAAGTAGTTTGCTGCCAAATTGTGTGGTCTGCGTGAATTAGTTTCACTGTCGATTTGTGTTATCTTCAGCGAAAGAATTTTTGCTGCCGAATTGTGTTGCCTACAACGAATTAGTTTCGCTTCCAAGGGTGTTGTCTGCAGTGAATTAGTTTCGCTGCTGATTTGTAGTGTTTGCAGCGAATTAGTTTCCCTGCCGATTTTTGTTGCATGCAGCGAACCAGTTTTGCTGTCGAATTATGTTGTATGCGGCGAATTAATTTCGTTGCCGAATTGTGTGGTCTGCAGCGAATTAGTTTCATTGCCAATTTGTGTTATCTGCAGCGAAGGAATTTATGCTGCCGAATGGTGTTGCCTGCAGCGAATCAGTTTTCGTTGCCGAATCATGTGGTTTGCAGCAAATCGGTGTTCCCTGCCAAAATTGCGTTGTCTGCAACGACGTAGCATTCGCTACCAAAATCGTGTTGTCTGCAGCGAATCAGCGTTCGCTGCTGAAAGTTTGTTGTCTACATTGAATTTGTGATTCACTACCGAAACTGAGTTGTCTGCAGCGAATCAGTGTTTGCTGCTGAAATTGAATTGTCTACAACGAATTAGCATTCACTACTGAAAGTGTGTTGGTTGTAACGAATCAGCGTTCGCCGCTGAAAATGTGTTGTCTACAGTGAATTTGTGATTCACTGCCGAAACTGAGTTGTCTGCAATGAATTAGTGTTCGCTGCCGAAGGTATGTGTTGTACAATGAATTTATGATTCGCTACCGAAATTGAATCGTCTACAGTGAATTAGCATTCACTACCAAAAGTGTGTTGCCTACAGTAAATCAGCATTCACTGTCAAAGTTGTGTTGTCTGCAGCGAATCAGCATTTGCTATCAAAGTTGTGTTGTCTGCAGCGGAAGTGTGATTCGTTGCTGAAATCGAGTTGCTTGCAGCGAATTAGCATTCGCTATCAAAAGCTTGTTGGCTACAGCGAAGTAGCATTTGCTGCTGAAATTGAGGTGCCTGTAGCGAAACAGTTTTCAGTGTCGAATTGTGGGGCACCTGCAGCGTAACAGTTTTCACAGCCCGCAGTGAATTAGTTTTGCTACCTATTTTCTACAATAGACCCCCCGGGCAGAATTGACTTAAATGCTTATACAATTTCATTGTATGATGGTGTAAAATGTGGAACACTTGAATGTGAACATATGGACTCTTGAAATAAGTATGGTGATGGATGTGATTTAAGGATGCAAATGTACTAATTTGTGGCCATTGATGTCTTAGGTGGTGTGGCCGGGATCAGACCATCGTCAAGACAAGGACAACCCACAAGTGAAGTGGTAGGTGTTTCCACCTTTTTCTCATATTATGTTTATGTTTTGAAATAATTTACTTATGATGATATTTTATTAAATCCTTGTTGAATGATGAAACGACGATGAAGTGTTTGATTGAATTCTTGATGATTGTTGAAACGACTATGAAATGTTGATCGAGTTCTTGTTGAGTGTTGAAACAATGACGAAAATGTTAATGTTCTGAAATGACCTGTTAGAGGTGGATATTTTATTGTGTTGTGATGAATATTAAACCGACTATGAGATGTTAATTGAACTATTATAAATTTAGGCTACTGATGAATGCTAGTTTAAGTATTATGAAGGGTCTAGTGTTGTATTTTATTGAATGTAATTGTGACAAATGATTGTATGAGTAGTATGAGTATTACAAAGATCTACTGTTGTATTTTATTGAATGTAATTGTGATGAATAGTTGTATTAGTATTATGAAGGATCAACTGTCATGTCTTATTGAATGTAATTGTGATGAATGGTTGTATGAGTATTACAAAGGATCTACTATCAAGTCTTATTAAATGCAATTGTGATGAATGGTTGTATGAATATTAAAAAGAATCTATTATTGTATCTTATTGAATGTAATTGTGACTAATGATTATATGAGTATTACGAGGGATCTATCGTTGTATTGTATTGAACATTAATTGTCACGAATGGTTGTATGAGTATTACAAAAGATCTACCATTGTATTATACTGAATGTTAATTATCACGAATGGTTGTATGAGTATTACGAGGGATCTATTATTGTATTGTATTGAACATTAATAGTCATGAATGGCTGGATGAGTACTACAAAAGGTGTACTATTGTGTTACTGAATGTTAAACTGTTATGGAATGTTTTGTTTGTGTATTACAAAGGATCTATTATCGTGTTTACTGTATGTTAAACTATTACAGAACACATGTACGAGTATCACGAAGGGTTTGCTATTATGTTGCAGTGAATGTCAAGTTGTTATGAATCGTTTGAATGAGCAATTCAAAGGATTTTACCATGTTATAGTGATTCATAAACTGCCTCTGGAACGTTTGATTGGTTGATGATTAGCTTTGGCTAATGGAATCCTAATGGATGATCGGGATAAATCATTGATTAGCTTCGACTAATGGCATCCGAAGGGATGACGAGGACAAATGATTGATTAGCTTCGGCTAATGGCATCTGATTGGATGACCGGGACAAATGATTGGTTAGCTTTGGCTAATGGCATCCGGATGGCCGGGATAAATGATTGGTTAGCTTTGGCTAATGGCATCCGAATGGATGATTGGGACAAATGATTGGTTAGCTTCGGCTAATGGCCATCCAATGGATGACCAGGATAAATCATTGATTAGCTTTGGCTAATGGCATCTGAAGGGATGATGGGGACAAATGATTGATTAGCTTTGGCTAATGGCATTCGAATGGATGATCAAGATAAATCATTGATTAGCTTTGGCTAATGGCATTTGAGGGGATGACGGGGACAAATGATTGATTAACTTCGACTAATGGCATTCGAATGGATGACCAAGACAAATGATTGGTTAGCTTCGGCTAATGGCATCCGAAGTGGGTGGTCGGGATGAATAAATGATTAGCAGGATGGACAAATGATTAGCTTCGGCTAATGGCATCCTAAGCAGATGACCGGGATGAACAAATGATTAGCTTCGGCTAGTGGCACCTTAAATGGATGACCAGGATGAATAAATGATTAGCTTCAGCTACTGGCACCCTAGGCGAATGACCATGATGAATAAATGGTTAGCTTTGGCTAATAGCATCCTAAGTGGATGACCAATATGACTAAACGATTGGCTTCGGCTAATGGCATTCTAAGAGGATAGCCCAATTTGAGAGTTAGGAGTTAGTTTCAATTTGATGCGTCCATGTATAGTATGTTTTGTATATGCTAAATATATGAAAGAACTACGATTGTTATGCTTTAAGTAGAGAATAACGTTAGTTCGGCTAACTGTATTTGAGACGAATGATTGGGTTTGAGTATTGTAATTAGCCTCGATAATTGATGAAATATTAACGATGGTATTTATATAAGTAAGGAGAAATGATAGAATTACACTCTTT